>Ga0334892_1000492_pt1 | contig 47790 bp, 41 predicted proteins | sample GraSluR3_MG_4_FD_207213 | JGI IMG/M metagenome (GOLD analysis project Ga0334892, IMG submission 207213) | Sludge microbial communities from methane-producing bioreactor in Wageningen University, Netherlands - Granular Sludge_15_04-R3 | ecosystem: Engineered > Bioreactor > Anaerobic >...
TCAGTCGCCGCCGAAATCTGCTCGATCGATTCATGGTGCGTCGCCCGTGACGTGTCCAACGAGATGGAAACGGCCGTAAAACTGGCCTGAAGGCCACCGGCCGACAAGCACCTATTCTAGTCAAGTGCGCGGGCAAGGGAAACGGTTGCCCCATCGTCGATCGTCTCTCGGCCTGCGGAGTTCCGTCAATCGACGCGAATCTGTCGACCCGACCGGCTTGGCGGTCGGGGGCGTATGCCGCCATCGAGGGGGGTGCCATCGGCCATCGGTAAAAGGTCTCGTGTTTCGTCGCGTTGCTCATTGGCCCGAGATGGATTTGTGCCGCAGGGCTCGGCCGGCGAGTTCGCCGGTGGGCTTGCCGTCTTCCAGGGCCAACCGGCCGGCCACGTAAAGATACCGAACTCCCGTGGAGTACCGTTGGGGGTTTTCAAACGTGGCCCGGTCGATCAGCTCGGCCGGATCGAACACGACCACGTCGGCCCAGTAGCCCGGTCGGAGGTAGCCGCGCTCGGCGAGCCCGAGGATGTCGGCGGGCAGGCCCGTGGCGCTGCGCACGGCCCAACCCATCGAGATCACCTGCTCGCGGACCGCGTAATGCCCGATCTTGCGCGGAAAGGTCCCGAAGCTGCGAGGGTGCGGGCTGAGCCCCGCGGTGGGGAGCAGGGTCGAGCCGTCGGAGGCCGTGGCCACCCAGGGAATGCCCATCACGTAGCGGACGTCGGCCTCGTCGAGCGAAAAGTTGACGACCGACGCCCCGCCTCGGTCGTGGATCTCCAGGGCCAGGTCGATCGGGTCGACGTCTCGCTCGGCGGCCGCCTCGCGCAGTCCCTTGCCGACCAGCTTCGAGAAGTTCCGGCTCGAGGCGATGGCCACGCGGGCCGACTGCGCGATCCGCTCGCCGACCAGCTTCCGCACGGCGCGGTCGAGATCGGGGTCGGCCTCCATCCGCTTGCGCAAGTTGCTGCGACCGCCGGGGATGGCCGTGGCCGGAAACAACGTGTCGCTGAGCGAGGTCGACGTGGCGATGTAGGGGTACTGGTCGGCGGTGACCTTCAAACCCGCGCCGCGCGCCGCTTCGATCGCGGCGACGGCCTGGCGGATCAGGCCCCAATTCGGCTTGCCGCCCACCTTGAAATGGGAGATGTGAACCGGCAGGCCGGCCTCGCGCCCGATTCGGAGGGCTTCGTCGACCGCCCCGAGCAGCCCGCCCGCCTCGTTGCGAATGTGGCTGACGTAGATCCCGCCGTGCGAGGCGACGACCTTGGCCAGTTCGACGATTTCGTCGGTGCGGGCGAAGGTGCCGGGCACGTAGATCAGGCCGGTCGACATGCCCCACGCGCCCTCGCGCATGCCCGCGTCGACCAGTTCCTTCATCTTCTCGAGTTCGTCGGGCTTGGCAGGCCGATCGGCGCTGCCCATGACCGCCCGGCGGACCGAGCCGTGAGGCACGAGATGGGCGCCGTTCGTGCCCGCCCCCTGGCGATCGATGCGGTCGAGGAACGGGCCGACCTTGACCGATCCGCTTCCGCAGTTGCCCGTGACCACCGTGGTGCAGCCCTGCGTGAGATAGTTGACGTTCCAGCGTTTGACGCGGTCGACCAGGCCGCCGTCGCAATGGGTGTGCAAGTCGATGAAGCCCGGGGCAATCACCAATCCGGTGCAGTCGATCGTGCGCTTGGCCCGATCGACCTCGAAGCGTCCGACGCCGACGATCCGATCGCCCCGGATGGCCACGTCGCCGGTCGCGCCTTCCGAGCCGGTGCCGTCGAAGATCGTGCCGCCTCGCAGGACCAGGTCGACGTCGGCGGCCGCGACCGGCAACGAACCGATCGAGACGGCAACGGCCCACGTCGCCGCGATGATCAGGAACAGAGAGGCGACAGGGAGGGGGAACTCAGCGCCAGGGGTTCGGTTCATTTCGCACCAACCGGAAGGAGCACGCACCGTTCGGGACCGCGGCCGTCTCGGCCGCACCATGCCGGCAACCTGCCCGCGCGGCGCGCAATCGTCACGAACTAAGACTTTAATCCGCGGCGGGGGCGGGTTGCCGCTGCCATGCTACCAGCATCCACCCGCCGGCGACACTCCACTCCGACATGACCAGGGGACCCACGTTCTCCCAGCGGTCGGCCGGCTGAAGCGGCTCGGGCACCCATTCGGCCTCAAACACCCGGGCGAACTTCTTTTGCAGCAGGCGGCGGAGCACCTGCTCGCGGGTCGAGAGCCTGCCCTCGCCGGCGACGAAACCCGGCGGAAACACCTCAAGCTCGCCCTCGCGCACGGCCTTGAAGCCCTCGCCGGTTCGCTCGATCCGGTACTCGGCCGACACGTTCATCCGGATGCCGGCGTACTCCTCATCGCCCCGCGCGTACTTGCGCCCGCGAATCGTCACGGTAAAACGGCCGTCGCCGAAATCGACCGCGATCGGCCGATCGTCGGCAAACGTCACCGCCCAGGGCTCCTCGCCCTCCTCGGGCTGGAGGTGCTCGGGAAGCGGGCCGAATGCCTCGGTCATCTGCTCGCGGAGCACCCGCTCCTCGACGATCATGCCCGCAAATGCCGACGCGGCCAGGTTGTTGACCATCGACTCGTGCAAGCAGAGCACCACGTCGTGCCCCTCGGGTAGCGGCGGCGGAGCGACCGCAGCGGCCAGCCCCTCGGGGCCCCGGTAGCGGGCCCTGACCTGGAGGAACTCCTCCGTGGTGGCGAAGCGGAGCCACTCGGGCAGCAGCCTGCGGATTTGCAGCGGCTGGCGGAAGTTCCGCCGCAGCCGCTGGTTCGCGTCGTCGACCAGCTCTGCCGCCTGAAGGTCGAAACGCCGGCTGACGCGCTGCTCGGCGTGCCGGGCGGCGATGCACTCGGCCTCGCTCTTCTGGGCGTAGGTCCGCCGCCGCGCCAACCGCTCGACGAACTGCCCGCCCCGGACCACGCGAACCCCCTTGATCTTCGTTTGCGTGGTGGCCCGAGCCGCGGCCGGGCGCGACCAGACGTGCTCGGCGTCGATCATCAGGGGCTTCTGGACGGTGATGCGCGTCAGCCCGTCGGTGTACACGCGGGCCGGCCCGCGGTAGCCGACCGTATCCGACGCGATTTGACCGGTCATCCGGGTCTCGATCACCGCGTGCTCGGCGCTGGGCACCAGCGCGATCCCGACTCGGCCCGTGACGTGGCCCATGCCGTAAATGTCGGCCTTCAGAATGACGTCGCGCACCTTTTCGGTTTCGTCGACCGGTCGCCCCAGGCCCGACTCGATCACGTCGCGGGAGACGCGGGCCACCAGATTCGGCTGGGCGAAGTAGCGGTGGAGGCTGTCAATCAGCTCGGATGCCTGGCCGGCTTGTTCGAGCCACCCGATCGTGCGGCGGATCGTCCAAGCCTGCTCCGCCGTCGGGCTCTCGGCATAGGCGGCGAGCAATCCGGGAAGGCTCTCCATGACGGCCTCGTACTGCGAGGCGATTCGCTCGTCGCCGATCAGCCGGGCCGTGGTCAAATAGCGCCGCAGGGCTTCCCGCGCCTCGGCAAACCACACGAGGTTCAGCCCGCGATGGCCGCTGGCGAAACGGGCGTAGACGGCGTCGAGGGCTTCGAGTTCGACCTCGTCGTGTCGGGCCAGTTGTTCAGCGAGCGACGGCCAGTTCAAGAAATCCCGCCATCCCTGCTCCACGTCGCCGGCCGAAGCGAGCTTCGCGTCGAGGCGGCCCACGGCCGCCACGAGATTCGACCGGGCCGCCCGTAAGTCGTCCTCACTCAACGGTTTGAAGGCGGTCTTGGCCGAACGACAGGCGGCGACCAGCTCATCGAGGGTGGGCGGAGGCAGCTCCGAGACTCTCTTCGGCTGCGCAACAGAAACCCCTCTTTGGGTGTAGCAAGAACGGTCCCAAGCAGGAGAGGCATAAGGCGTTGCTGTCAAAAGGGTTGCGGCGAGCAGGCCCAAAGCCACAATCCGTGTTCCAGGCGAAATCACTCGCGATCTCCTTGCGAAAAGGGTGCGGATGGGACACGGGAGGGAGCCCGGGTACCGCGACTCGGCTTCGGATGCCTGTCTTACATACCCTCCCTATTTGAAGAAATCAAAACTCCCCCTTTGATTTTTTCCATGCCACCGATTAAACCTAGATTAACCAGCCGGATTGATCGGAACAAGTGGCAGCCTCTTCGACGCAGGCCGGGCCCCGCTCTGGATCGCAAGTCCAGCGGCCCCCTCGGAACGGAGAAATCGTCGGGGCGGCGAGCCACGCCGACGCCCTTCGGCGTCGTGGCGTCGCACGCCCACGCGCCGGAAGGCCCTGCTACGGACGGCGCATTTTCGTCGCGCCTTCTGCCGAAGTTCGGAGCTTCGGTTGGACCCCACCACGGACGGCACGTGGCCCAGAGATGCCGCGTACCGAACCCCTGAGGAACGTCGTTTCCGCGAGGAGCACACCGATGGCACGCCTTTTGTGCGCGATGGGCCTGACGCTGATGATCAGTGCAGGCACCGATCGCGGTCTATCAAGCCCGCTCGACGCGACACGCCCCCAGCGCGGAGGCCCTTCGTGGCACGGCGATTACGGCGTGGCAAGAGAAGCAGCGATTCGCGAGGCCCGAATGCTGGTGATTTACTTCCGCGATGCGCGGCCCGGCGACCTCTGCCGCGCCTTCGAGGAAGAGTCGCTCGCCGACCCCGACGTCCGCGAGTGGCTCGCGGCCACGGTCAACGTGCGGGTGCCGACCGACGCCTCGATCCGCGTGGGCGGACGACCGGTGGTGCTGCTCGAGCATCCCGCGTTCGCGGCGATGAAGGGCGGACCGGGGGTGGCGGTTCTCGACTACACGCGCCCCGAGGCGCCGACCTACGCGCGGGTCGTCACCGCGTTTGCCTTTGCCGAAGGGCAGCGGTTCTCGCTCGGGCAGTTGGTCGTGGTCGAGGGCCCGCCGGCCGAGGTCGAATCGGCCACTCGGCCCGATGCCGAGCCCGGCACGCCGCCCGAGGTCGAGCCGGAGACTCAGGTCAAGGCTGAGCCGGACACTCCTCCGGAGGAAGAGCCAGAAGAGTCGGATCCTTCGCCGGCTCACGAGGCCGAAACGCTCGTTTGGGGCACCGACTACGGCGAGGCGATGAAGGTGGCCGAGCGAGAAGGCAGGATGATGCTCATCTGCTTCCACGAGCCCGGCGCGAGCGAGGTTTGCGAGCGGTTTGCGTCGGAGGTCCTCGGCCACCCGAAGGTCCTCGGCCCGTTGAAGGACTACGTGACGGTGCGGTTGCCGCTCGACGCGACGATCGTGATCGGTGGGAAGGAGGAACCGATTCTGCGGCAGCCGGCGTTTCGCGAGATGCTGGGGCGGCCCGGCATCGCCGTTGTCGATTTTGCGAACCAGGGAACCGAGCATTACGGGCACGTGGTGAGCCAGTTTCCGTTCCTGGGAGGCCGGGCGTACACGGTCGATCAGGTTTCGGTGATGCTGAGCCTGCCGCCCGGCACGCTGACGCAGCGGACCCTGATCTACGCGGTTCGCACGCATCCCGACCGGCCGGAGAGCACCGAGGGCCAGTTCGATCCGACGCTCATGCGCGAGGCCACGGCCCATTCCGAGCACCAGGCGAGAATCCGGCTCCAGGGGCACCACAACTGGGAACGCCGCTTCCACCGCATCACCGCGCTGTTGCCGCGCGGCTTGTTGGCCACGGAGGTCTGCGCCGAGAGTTGGCCGGGCGAGAGCCTTCTCGAAGCGGCGATCGAGTGCGTGCGCTCGTGGCGTCTGTCGTCGGGGCACTGGAGCGCCGTGCGCGCCCGGCACCGAGTGTACGGTTACGACATGCGGCGGGGATCGAACGGCGTCTGGTACGCCACCGGCATCTTCGGCCGCCGATAGAACCACCGGCCGTGCCCCGGCGTGCGCCCCTTGCCGCACGTTGGTGTATCGGCTAGGCTTGGCGCCTTGTGGTCCCCTCGGTCCCTGCCGAAGGGCTCATTGCATCGCGGCGGGCCCGCCCCCGCCGGCGAGGTTGCCGTTCGTTTTCGTCGTCAGCAGGTGGAACGAAAATGCGGAGACGCATGCTTCGCTCGGTCCTTGGCGCGGGGCTCGTCGCGGCGTGCGCCGGGGCGGGCTTCGCCTCGGAGCCCGGCGCCCTTTCGGGCGATCAGGGCGTCCAGATCGGCGGGCTCGACCTGGCGATCATCCTCGTCTACCTCGTGGGCATCGTCGCCCTGGGCTGCTGGGCCGGCATACGGCGCAAAGAGGCTAAGGGAAGCGACTACTTCCTCGCGAGCAAATCGCTCACCTGGCCCTTGATCGGCCTGGCCCTGTTCGCCACGAACATCTCGACGATCCACCTGGTCAGCTTCGCCCAGAACGGATACACCTCGGGCCTCACCTACGGCAACTTCGAGTGGATGGCCGCCTTCACCCTGGTCATCCTGTCGCTCTTCTTCGCGCCGTTCTACCTGCGCTCGAACGTGACCACCCTGCCCGACTTCATGGAGAAGCGTTTCAGCCGCGGAAGCCGCGACTACCTGGCGCTGCTTTCCATCTTTTCGGCGATCGTCGTGCACATCGGGTTTTCGCTGCACACGGGGGCCATCGTGCTCGAGGGAACCGTGCTGCAGAACTTCGTGGCCAATCCCGAGCGGTACCATTGGGCCACGATCCTGGCCATGTGCGGCATCACCGCGATCTACACGATCGTGGGCGGGCTGCTGGCCGTGGTGCTCACCGAGTCGATCCAGACCGTCGTGCTCCTGGTCGGGTCGTTCTGCATCACGGTGATCGGGTTCAACCTGATCGGCGGCTGGGCCGATCTCAAGGCCAGCGTCCACCCGGTCAACCTGTCGATGCTGCGGGCGGGAAACGACCCCACCGGCATTACCTGGTATGCCGTGTTTCTGGGGTATCCCGTTTTGGGCGTGTGGTACTGGTGCACCGACCAGACGATCGTGCAGCGGGTGCTGGGGGCCAAGGACGAGAACCACGCCCGGGTGGGCCCCCTGTTTGCCGGGTTCATCAAGATCCTGCCCGTCTTCCTGTTCGTGCTGCCCGGGGTCGTGTGTTTGGGGCTGGTCAATCGGGGGCTCATTCCCGACCTGCCCACCCGCGCCGACGGCTCGCCCATGACCGAGCGCACCTACACCCACATGATCAAGACGATGCTGTGGCCGGGGATGCAGGGCGTGGTCATCGCCGCGATGCTGGCCGCCTTGATGAGCACGGTGTCGGGCGCGTTGAACTCGATCGCCACCCTGTGCAGCTATGACGTTTACCGGCGATTCAAGCCCGAGGCCGACGACCGGCACCTGGTGCGCGTGGGGCGGATCGCCACGTTCGCGGCCATGTGCGTGGCCGTGCTGTGGTCGATGGGGATCGGCAAGCTGGGCGAGACGATCTTTCAGGCCATGGTCGACGTCTTTCCCGTCGTGGCCCCGCCCACGGCCGCCGTCTTCCTCTGGGGCGTGTTCTGGCGGCGGACCTCGTCGCGCGCGGCGCTGTGGACCCTGGTCGGCGGCTCCCTGGTCGGGCTGGTCGTCTACGCCGTCAAGATGCTCGACGACTTCCACGTCATTGAGCTCGACGACGTCAATACTCACCTGGCCTCGTTCATGGCGATCAACAGCCTGTTCAAGGCGTTCCTCCTCTTCGTGGCCGAGTCGGTGTTCATCGTCGTCGTCTCGTTGATCTGGCCCCACGAGCACACCGCCGAGAGCCGGACGCTCGTTTGGGACTCGCCCCTGGACGCCATGCGAAGCGAGCACACCTGGCGCGGGCTGCTCGATTACCGCGTGCTCTCGATCGTCCTTGTGGTCACGATGGCCTGGCTTTACTGGGCCTTTTCGAGCACGGTCACCTACTACCCCGTGTCGGGCCAGGTGACCCTGAACGGCCGGCCCGTCGTGGGCGCGAAGGTCATTCTCGACACCGACGACGACACGCTCGACGCCGCCCTGACGACGGGCCTCGACGGCAGGTACCGGTTCGCCACCGACCAGCGGGCGGGCGGGGCCCCGGCCGGCACCCCATACCGCGTGCGGATCATCCCCGACCGCGACTACCTGGTCCGCCGCACCGACGGCGCCGTCGAGGTGCTCGCCTGGATGCCCGCCGGCACCGACGTCGAACGGCGCGACCGGGACGGCAAGACGATCTTCCTGCTCGAGACCCAGCCCGAGCCCCAAACCGTCGAGGTCGCCGCCGGCGCGAACGTCGAGGTGTTGCGGGCCACCGCGATTCCACCGCGATACCGCGACTTCGCCTCGTCGGGCCTCGCCTTCGCGGTCGCGGCCGAGGCGCAGCAGCGCGATTTCCCGCTGCAAGGCGACCCGGTTGCCGCGGGGCAGTAGCTTCTCGGCGTCGCACGGTGGCGACGCGGCGACCCGGGGGCCCTGCTCAGGTGGGTTGAGCCGTCGCCTTGGCTCCCGTAGAATCCACTCGGAAGGTCCGAACCCGCGAAGTCGCCGTGGCCGGTGTAAACCGGGATGTCGGAGGGGTACGATGCGAGCGGCAACCGATCGTCGGCGGTTTGGGACGGGGCTGTTGGTACTGTGCGGGTTGGGGTTGACGGGTTGCCCGCACCAAGCCTCTTCACCGAGCCTCCCGATCAGCGAGTCGCCGGGCGCCGCTGCGGGGGCGTTGGAGCCGACCCCGATCGAACTGACCAGCACGGCCTTCGGCGCCGGGCAGGCCATCCCGCCCCGGTACGCCGAAGACGGCGAAGACCTGTCGCCGCCGCTTGCCTGGTCGGGTCTTCCCGAGGCGACCAGGGAGCTGGCCCTGATCTGCGACGACCCCGACGCGCCGAGCCCGAAGCGGCCGGCGGCCGAGCCCTGGGTGCACTGGGTCCTCTACAAGATCCCGCCCGGCGCGGGCGGACTGCCCGAGGGCATTCCGGCGGCGGCCCGGCTGGAGGATCCGCCCGGGGCGATTCAGGGCAACAACTCGTGGCCGACGATCGGATACCGCGGCCCGGCCCCCCCGCCGGGAAGCGGAACCCATCGCTACTTCTTCAAGCTCTACGCCCTGGACGTCGAACTCGACGTTGCGCCGGGGCTCGACAAGAAGGCCTTGCTCGAGGCCATGTCGGGCCACGTGCTCGGCGAGGGCGAACTCATGGGGACGTACGAGCGCGGAATGGGACGATGAGACCAAGCCGTTTTCGCAACCCCCGGTTACTTCGAAAGGAGGCTCTCCGATGACCATGAAACTGACGAGCCCGGCCTTCAAGAGGGACGAGCAGATTCCCGTGAAGTACACCGGCGACGGCGACGACGTGTCGCCGCCGCTGGCCTGGTCCGATCCGCCGGGCGGGACCCAGGAGTTCGCCCTGATCTGCGACGACCCCGACGCGCCCACGCCGAGCCCCTGGGTGCACTGGGTCATCTACCGCATTCCCGCCGACTTCAAGGGTCTGCCCGAGGGGATCCCCAACCAGGAGTATCTCGAGCATCCGCCGGGGGCGCTTCAGGGCAAGAACTCCTTTGCCGACGGCGCGACGATCGGCTACCGCGGGCCGGCGCCGCCCCCGGGGCACGGCGTGCATCACTACCACTTCAAGCTTTATGCCTTGGAGAGCAAGCTGCACGTCCAGGCGGGCGCCGACAAGAAGACCCTGCTCGAGGAGATCTCGGGGATCGTGCTCGAGGAGGCGAAGTTGACGGGCACGTACCAGAGGTGAGCCTTGCCCGACACGAGGACCCACCGCGGCCCCCATCCCGACGATGCCCGGCTGTTCGACCCCGCGATGCATCCCCGGTTGCGCGAGGCCGCGGGCGACCTCTCCTGGCTGTTGAGCCGGGGTTACGTGAACCCCTCGGCGCTGAAGCTGGTGGGCGACCGCCATCGGCTGACCGCGCGCCAGCGGACGGCGGTCGAGCGGGCGGCGTGCTCCGACGCCGATCGCACCCGGCGCGAGGCCCGGCGCATCCCGCGCGATCGGCTCGACGGCGCGTGGCTCTGGCTCGACGGATACAACGTGCTCACGACGGTCGAGGCGGCCCTGGCGGGCGGCGTCATCCTCGCCGCGCGCGACGGCACCTACCGCGACATGGCCAGCATGCACGGCAGCTACCGCAAAGTCGCCGAAACGGGCCCCGCCTTGGAGCTGATCGGCCGGGCCCTCGAGTCGTTCGGCGCGGCGGGATGCCGCTGGTACCTCGACCGGCCCGTCTCGAACAGCGGCCGGCTCAAGACGCTCATCGAACAGCTCGCCGCCCGGCGCCGGTGGGACTGGCACGTCGAGCTCGTCGCCGACCCCGACGCGATTCTTGCCGAGACCGACGCGATCGTCGCCACGGCCGACAGCGTGATCCTCGACCGGTGCCGCCGCTGGTTCAACCTGGCGCGCGAGACGATCGACCGCCATCTGCCCGAGACCGGCGTCGTCGATCTCCGCGGCAACCCGGCGGAATGAGGCCGTTCGACGCGTTACCGCCCGTAGAACACCGCCACCCGCAACCCGGTGTGGCGGCCGACCCGATCGGCCATCGCGTCGAGCTGGTCGTTCGACAGGGCCGCGACCCAGGTTTCGGCGGGGGGGCGGGCAATCGTGTACAACTGGACGAGCTTGATCTTCCCGCCCGCCTCGACGATGTCCGCGAGGCGCCGGCAATAGGCCTGCTGCTCGTCGGCCGGGGGCGGTTCGCCCCGGATTCGCATGAAGAGCGATTGGATGACGATCGGGCGGGCCCGCGCCGCCTCGCGCAGGTTGTCGAGAATCCGCGCGAAGGGGATCGACGAGCGGACCACGAGCCGGTAGTAGGGTTCGCTGCCCGCGTCGAGCTTGGCCCAGATCTCGCCGCCGTGGGCATCGAGGATTTCGAGCCCCCGGCGCACGCGCTCGCGGTGGAACATGCTCGCGTTGGTGATCAGCACGATCTTCAGATCATCCAGCCCGTGCCGGCTCCGCACCTCGGCGCAGGCCGAGGCGATTTTGTCGAAGTTGCGGTAGGTGGTCGGCTCTCCGTCGCCGCTGAGGGCAAGGTCGTTCAGCCGCCGCAACTCGGTCGGGGTGTCGCGGAACCTGGGGTGCTCGAACAGCCGGCCCGAGACGACCAGTTCGATCGTCGCGTCGAGCTCGGCGACGAGCCGGTCGATCGCGACGAACTCCTTGCGCCCCGGCTCGGCCCGATCGACCTGGCAGTAGACGCAGCCGAAGTTGCAGACCTTGTCGAGGTTGAGGTTCACCCCGATCGAGATGCCCGCCGAACGCCGGCTGACGACCGGATAGACGTACCGGTTGGTTTCGAAGGTGCGGGGATGCGCCTGAAACAGCGTGTCGGATGAGGCGGGGCGCGGCGATTCGGTCATCGCGGCACGGCCCGGCGGAGCACGGTCGAGTCGTCCATGGTCACGGCGGTCAGCTCGCCGTCGCCCAGTTCGAGCAGGATGACGTCGCTGGCGCCCTGGGCCTCGGTGGCCCGGCGCAGGGGCAGGCCGTATCGGCACCGCTCGATGCGGACCACGGTCCCGCGCATCGTGGTGCGCCGGCGCTGGTCGCCCTCGGTCACCGACTGTTCCACCTCGATTCGATCGCCCGGCTTCAACTCCTCCAATCGCGTCCCGGCATCGTCGTTGCTGGTCGACATGGCACCGGTCCTCGAGAGCACCGACCGCCGCCGCGCCGAGCCCCGATTGCTCGCGCACGTCCGGCGGAAGAGGAAAACCTTCTCTTCATTCTCGCCGCGGGAGGATTTCTGGCAAGGGCAACCTCCCACAATGAGGGGGGGTCGGCATTGCGAGTACGCGGTGGATCGCTCCCGCCCTCGGCGCGGTTTTCAGACCTCTTTGGCGTCGATCCACGACATGAGGCGGCGCAGGCGAAGCCCGACCGCCTCGATCGAGTGCTCGCGCTCTCGCCGGCGCATGGCCTTGAAGGCGGGGGCGTTGGCCTTGTTTTCGAGAATCCACTCGCGGGCGAACTGGCCGTTGCGGATTTCTTCGAGAATCCGCCGCATTTCGGCCTTGGTCTCGTCGGTGATGATGCGGGGGCCCCGGGTGTAGTCGCCGTACTCGGCCGTGTTCGAAACGCTGTACCGCATGTAGTTCAACCCGCCCTGGTAGAACAGATCGACGATCAGCTTCAGCTCGTGCATGCACTCGAAATAGGCCATCTCGGGCTGGTATCCGGCCTCGACGAGCACGTCGTAGGCCGCCTTGACCAGGGCGCTCACGCCGCCGCACAGGACGACCTGCTCGCCGAACAGGTCGGTCTCGGTCTCTTCGGCGAAGGTGGTCTCGATGACGCCCGCCCGGGTGCCGCCGATGCCCTTGGCGTAGGCCAGGCCGAGCTTGAGGGTCTCGTCGGTGGCGTGGTGGCCCAGGGCGATCAGGCAGGGCACGCCCGCCCCGCGCTCGTACTCGGCCCGCAGCAAGTGGCCCGGCCCCTTGGGGGCGACCAGCACGGTCGCCACGCCCTCGGGCACCTCGAACTGCCCGAAATGCACGTTGAATCCGTGGGAGCACACGACCACGTTGCCCGGCGACAAGTTGTCGCGGATCTGGCTGCGGAAGACGTCGGCCTGCAGCTCGTCGGGCAGCAGGATCGTAATCAGGTCGCCCTGCTTGACCGCCTCCTCGGTCGACATGGGCTTGAACCCGTTCTTGACGGCCAACGCGTAGTTCGCCGTGCCGGGCAACTCGGCCACGATCACGTTGCAGCCGCTGTCGCGAAGGTTCTGGGCGTGGGCGTGGCCCTGCGATCCGTAGCCGAGGATGGCCAGCGTCTTGTTCTTCAGCAGCGAAAGATCAGCGTCTTTGTCGTAATAGATCTTGGCGGGCATGATGGGGCTCCAAGGGTTCGTGTTGTGTTTCCGATTTCGCGAAAAGGAGGCGGGCGCCTCGGCGGTGTGGGCAGACGGTCCGCGTGTCGGCGGCGGGGGCAAAGCCCGGTCAGGTCGCCTCCGGCTGGGGACGTCGGTGGTTCTTCGGCGACTGGCAGCCGCGGACCATGGCGATCCGGCCGGTGCGGGCCAGCTCGAGGATCCCGAAGGGGCGCATCATCTCGATGAACGCCTCGATTTTTCGCTCCTGGCCCGAGATCTCGATCATCACGACCTCGGGGGCCACGTCGACGATCCGTGCGCGAAAGATGTCGGCCAGCTCGCGAATCTCGCTGCGCCGGCCGGGGGGCGACGACACCTTGATGAGCATCAGGTCGCGCTCGACGTGGTCCTGGGAGCTGACGTCGTCGACGCGGACCACCGTGACGATCTTCTCCAACTGCTTGCGGACCTGCTCGAGGATGTTGTCGTCGCCCACGACGACGAAGGTCATGCGCGAGAGTTTCGGGTTTTCGGTTTCGCCCACGGCGAGGCTGTCGATGTTGTAGCCCCGCGAGGCAAGCATGCCCGAGATGTGCGAGAGCACACCGGGCCGGTTCTGGACCAGGGCCGAAAGCACGTGACGCATGGATCGACTCCACCGGAAAAAGAGAAACGACCATCATACCCCCCGCACTACCCCTGGACAAGGCAGGGGCGGGAAGGTTCGCGACCGTGCTGACGAGGGGGGCGGCCGGGCAGGCGAGACGCCCGCACCACAGCGGGGGGCCGAGCACTCGATCGCGCGCGGCCCCGAACGCGGCCTGTGGCGGCAAGCAAGCAGAAAATACGCCATGAGGGAACGCTGGGAGTGATGGAATGGTGGAGTGAGGACCCCCCATCCGAGCCGAATTCCATTATCCCATCACTCCATCCCTCCATCGGCCCACCACCTCACAACATGCGCGCACGGCGCGAGGAAGTTGCGGCGTAAGACTCCAAGGCCGAGGATTCATCATCGTTCCCACGACGGGCTTGCGCCGGAACAACTCACCCAAAAGACCGCCTGAAGGCGGGACGACGAACCGTCGTGAATCATCCGCGCTCCAGCCGCATGAGCGACAGGGCCACTCGAAAAACCCGGTCGTCGTAGATGACCGAGTCGGGATCGTCGTGCTCGAAGGTCGCGGCCAAATACTGGAGGCCCGTCGCATACGCGATCTGGTAGCTGTGCCCGACGATCACCGAGGGAACCGTGACGTGGCGAAAGGCCCACGGCGTGCCCAACAGCCGCTTCTTGATCCCGCCCGCGATGATGTTCGTCATCTCGCCCACGCCATCGACGACTTCGCTGTCGAGCCCGGCGAATCGCTCTCCGGCCAGACCGCCGACGACCGCGACGGCCGCCTTCTCGGGCAGATTCAGGGTGATAAAGCCCGAAACGTCGCCGTGCACGCCGATCAAGCCCGTGACCGATCCCGGATCGCTCGTGGGCACCTTCGAGACGCCCACGCAGTCGGCCCTCGCCCGGCACATGGTGAGGCAGCCGTTGACGCCCTGGACGATCGCCGTCAAGAGGACGGGATCGACGTCGAGCAAGGAAACCGAATCCACGGCGTTGGGCATTGGGGTGGGCTCCGGAGATTCGCGACACGGCGTTTGGCCCCGCTCGCGCGGGGGTGGGGCGAGGCGGAATTCGGCCGCCCGAGTCGAAGGCGTCAGGACGGCACTACGAAAAGTATGGACCACTCGAGCGCAAGGCGGCGCGAGGATGGACCGAATTCCCGCGTCGGGCGTTCTCGATGCCGATCGCCGGATCGGTACGACCGCCGCAATCGGCCGGACGGGAGCCCCGCTTCGTGGCGGGCGAACCCGGTCGGCGAAAGGGGGGCGCCGCGCGCCGGCCGCCTAGCGAGGACGGATGAGGGTCTCGACCCGGGTCTTCACGATCGTCCGCGCAGGCACGTGCGAAGCGATGACCGCGCCGGATGCCACGATGCTCTCGTCGCCCACGCTGACCCCCGGCTCGATGAAGATGCCCGTTCCGAACCGGACGCGGTTCCCGATCCGCACGCGACTCGAGGTCATCACGCCGGGCCCGAACGTGCAGTGCGAGCCGAGGACGTTGTGATGCTCGAGGTTCACGTAGGCGCTGAGGAAGTTGTTGTCGCCAAGCTGCGCGCAGGCGCCGATTCGGCAGTTGGCGATGATGACGTTGCCCGTGCCCATCGAGACGTTCGAATGGATGCGGACGGACGGGTCGATCACGTTGGCGAACTCCATTCCACGGCCCGACATCTCCTCGAAGAGCCGCGCCCGCGCGTCGAGGGCGTTGCTGAAGGCGATCACGAGCCGGTCGAAAACCCCGTCTTCGCGGAGCTTGGGCACCAGGTCGGTGGTGCCGAGCACCTCGACGCCCATGATCCGCTTGCCCGTGGCGGCGGGGTTGTCGTCGACGATGCCGACTGGCCGTTGGCTTCCCATCCGCCACACGACGTCGAGCACTTGCACCGCCCCTCGCCCGCCTCCGATCAGCAGGATGCGCTCGGCGCGGTTGGCGGCGTACACGCCGTCGATCAGGTCGTCGGTCGGGCCGTGCGCCTTTTTCGACCGCACGTACTGCTCGACGTCGGCCTCGCGCACCACGCCGACGGCCGGGATGTCGGCGATGTCGATGCCGTGCCTGGCGGCGAGCAACTCGGCCTTTTTGGTCCAGCGGCGCTCGTCGCCCGGGCCCTCGGCCGGGGCCGCGCGATCGGTCTTCACCGCGGCGAGGATCGGCTCGAGCGGATCGGCGGGGGCGTCGGTCAAGACGAACAGGGCGCCGCCGACGGGCACGCGGTCGCCGGCGCGGGCGACGGGGCGGAAGTACCCGTCCTCCTCGGCCTCCACCTCGACCACCGACTTGCTCGTTTCGAGGCTGCCGACGATCTCGCCCTTCTTGACGAATTGGCCGTCCTCTTTGCCCCACTCGACCACGACGGCCGACTGGTCATTCACGCTCAACTGGGGCGTCACGACGATCTTCATTCGCGGATGATCTCGATAAGGGTTTTTGTGATGCGTTCGGCGGAGGGCAGCATCGCCTGCTCCATGCCGCCTTCGGCGGGAATGACCGCGTCGCGGGCCTCGATCGACCGCATGACGAACGTCCGTTCGCCCGCCAGCCGTTCGGCCAGGCGGCGTCCCACTTCGGCCGTCCAGCCGAAGCCGGCCGTGCCTTCCTCGATCAACGCCACGCGGCGCGTTTGGCGAACGGAGGCGAGCAACTCCTCGCACGACCGTGCGCTCAATTCGGTGGGGAGGAAGGCTTCGACCCACACTTCCTCGTCGGCCAGGTCTTTCATGACCGAGTGCAGTATCCTCGAAATGCCCCCGTAGGCGGCGACGACGACGTCGGGCCGCGCGCCGTCGGCGAAGTTTCGCACGCGAACCGTGGGATACCAGGGCGTCGGGCCGGGCAAGGGGTCGATCGTCAAGGGAGGGGCATCGCGGGAGACGACTTCGACCGGATACAGCAGCTTGTGCTCGACGAAGAGGACGGGCCCGTCGTCGCGCAGGACGGCGGCTTCGAGCAGCGCGCCCGGCGAGACGAAGTGCGACGGCGCCACGACGCGCAGCCCGGGCACGCCGAGGAAATGTTTCTCCAGCGACTGGCTGTGGGTGGGGCCGTAGCCGCGTCCGCCGCCCATCGGCGTACGGACCACCAGGGGCACGCGCACCTTGCCGTCGTACATGCCTTCGAACTTGGCCGCGTGGTTGACGAGTTGATCGGCGGCGAGGGTGAGGAAGTCGCCGAACATGATTTCGACGACGGGTCGCAGGCCGCGCAGGGCCGCCCCGGCCCCCATGCCCACGATGGCGGCTTCGCTGATCGGCATGGCGACCACGCGGCCGGGGAACTCGGTCGAGAGCCCCGCCGTGACCTTGAACGCCCCGCCATAGGGATCGACAACGTCTTCGCCCCAGACATAGACGTTCGGGTCGCGCGACAGGCAGCGCCGCAGGCCCTCGCGCAGATCGACCAGAAAGGTTCGCCCGCTCATGGCCGCCCGGTCTCCACGGAAGGGCCGGGCGCCATCGCCTCGCTCGAGGGGCGGTCGCGGAAGGCGCGGGTGGGCATCGCCATCGCCGCGGCGATGGCCCGCTCGAGGCGCGTCTCGACGGCCCCTTCGATATCGGCGCGGAGGTCGGCCGGCAGGCGCGCCGCCACGCGGGGCAGCGGGTCGTCGCGGCGGTGCCGCTCGATCTCCTCGCGCGGCCGGCAATCGTCGCCCTTGCTGTGGGGAGCCAAGCGGTACGTCTCCAGGTACAAGGAGGCCGGACACTGCTGGCGGCGCACGTATTCCACCCAGCGAACCGCCTCGTTCAGCACGGGAAGGACGTCCCGCGCGGCCACGGCGCCCCCGTCGATGCCGAACGCCCTGGGCCGATCGGCCAGGTCGCCGGCATGCGCCGCGGCGACGGGCGTCGACTGGGCGTACTGGTTGTTCGTGATCACGAAAAGGATGGGCAGCCGCTGCCGCGCGGCGATGTTCATCGACTCGTAGACCACCCCTTCCCCGAGCGTGCCATCGCCTAGAAACGCTACCGCGATCGCCCCTGACTTCTTCTCGCGTTCGGCCAGCGCCATTCCCGTCGCGACGGGGACGATTCCGCCCTGGATCCCGTTGCTGTAGAAGTTGCCCGCGTGCAGGTGCTGGCTGCCGCCGACGCCTCCGCACAGGCCGCCGGCCCGGCCGAGAATCTCGGCCGTCAGCCCTTCGACGTCGTCGGTCAGGGCGAGGTAATGCCCGTGTCCCCGGTGGTTCGAGAAGACGATGTCGTTCGCCTTGTCGAGCGCGTTGACGACGCCCACGCAGCAGCACTCCTGCCCGATGCACGTGTGCACGGTGCCGTGCAAGAGGCCGCGGGCGAACAAGTCCAGGGCCGCCTCCTCGAAGCGGCGGATCGTGTACATCTGGCGATACAACGCCGGCAAGGGAGGAAGCACGAAACACTCATTCACGCGAGGAATGCGGTCGGTATCATCCAAGGATACCTCACCAAAGTGCAAGACTCAAGCCAGCGGAACCGGGCGGCTTACCCGCGACGCCAGGGAACGTCGGCCTTTCCCGACATGGCGTTGGCCGCCCGGGCCACCACGAACAGCAAGTCGCCCAGACGATTCAGATACGCCAAGATCGTCGGCGAGATGGGCGGATTGCTTTCCCGCATCGCGGTGACCAGACGCCGCTCGGCCCGCCGACATACCGCGCGGGCGACGTGCAGCCCGGCTGCGGGGCGAGTTCCCCCAGGAAGAAGGAACTGCCGCAACGGCATCAACTCGGCTTCGAAGCGGTCGATGTCGGCCTCGAGGGCCGCCACGTGCGCGGCGCCGATGGTCGGCGTCGACCGGGCCGCCGGGTCGGGGGAGGCCAACTCGGCCCCCACGTCGAACAGCTCGTTCTGGATCCTTTCGATGACTCCGTCGATGCCCGCCGGAAGCGGCTCGGCCCGGATCATCCCCAGCGCGGCGTTGAGCTCGTCGATCGTGCCATAGGCTTCGACGCGGGCTTCGTCTTTCGCGACGCGGGGGCCTCCGAACAGGCCCGTCTGGCCCCGATCGCCGGTTCGCGTGTAGATCTTCATGGGGGGTTCCGAGAGGTCACTCCACTTCGAGGATCTCGATCTGGAGTCTTCCGATCGCTTGAAGCACGGGCAGAAAGGTCGTCAAGGCCGAGAGATCCGCCAGGCTGCCATGCCCCATCTTCAGATGGGCCGCGCCGATGCCCCCGCGGCCCAGGGTCGCGTCGAGCGGGATCCAGCGCCCGGCGACGTAGACCTCCGTCCACATGTGATAGTAGAACGATTGACCTTTATAGACTAATCCTACGGCGACCCGGGCCGGAATCTCGCGGGCCCTTGCCAGCGCCGCCAGCAGCACCGCGTGCTCGGTGCAGTCGCCCTTGCCCGAGTCGATCGCCTCGGCCGCCGTGGCAAAGGCCTGGGAGTAGTCCGAAACTTCGAGCAGCTCCCCAACGCGTCGCTCCAACGCGACGGCCACGAGCCAGGGATCCGATTCGCCGGGTGCCGTCTTGCGGGCCTCGGCCACGATCGCCGGATCGTCGCTCTGGATCAGCGAGCTGGGGCGGCGGTCGGCCTCGGTGGGCGGCGGGTCGGGGGCCAGGTCGTCGGGCCGATCGCCGTCGGGCCGCACGGCCCAGACCGTCAACTCGGCCGTCTGCGAATCGACCGATTCCACCCGCTGGGCGCCGCCGGAGACGAACACGCGGGCCGGATCGCCTCCTTCGAGCCGCGCCCGGTAGCGCACCCGCGTCGTCGCGTGAGGCGACTCGAGGGCCCGATCCACGCGCACGGCCACGTCGAGTCCCAGATCGAATTCGGGCGGGCCGGCCTGTTCGAGGGCCTGGGCTCGGGTAGCGCGAAACGACTCGACGTGCATCGCCTCGAGACGGTTCTTCACCACCTCGCCGGTCCGGTCGACCCAGAGGACGCCTCGAAAGGGCTCGCCTTCCGGAAGGGTGGTCGTCGTGTCGATCCGCAGCAACTCGTACGTGCCCGCCGGCGTCGCGACCGGCTCGAAATCGGCGGCGGCCAGCTCGGTCGTGCCCACCACGTTGAATCCCGGAACCAGCGATCGGATGGTTCGTCGCTGGCCCGGCCGCATGGGATCGCGCGCCAGCGACTGCTCGACGGCACGAAATCCTCCGTACTGCTCGGACCAGGGGATCGTGTCGGTCAGGGTCTTGCCGAGCGTGCGCACCTCGACGCGCAGCGCGTCGCCCTCGACGCGCCCGGCAAGCTTCATCGGGGCCGCTCCTTGCGCGAGCTCGCCCTCGAATTCGAGGAGCTGTCCGTCGGGGGTCTCGAGGCTGGTGAAGCGGAGTTGCTGATCGGTCGTCTCGCCGAACCGCTTGACTTTCATGTGGCTGAAGATCTCGACCTCGAGCAGCCGGCGCCCGGCGCGCGTCACCTCGGTCGTCTTCACGTGTTCGTAGCCCACCCGGCTGCCGTCGATGGAACAGACGTACCAGGCCTCGACCGGGGCGGGCGCGACCGGAGCCGTGGGCTCGGCGGGCGGCGGCGCCTTCGCTGACGGACTGCAGCCCGGCAGCGCGGCCGCGAGCAATGCGACGATGGGAAGGCGCGCTTGGCGAGCGCGATGGGCAACGGGGGCGTTCCGGCTGGCCTCGGTCTGCATTCCTGCTCCTCGGATCCGACGGGGCGGCGCGACAAATCCTCAATATAGCAGTTCCCCCGTCGTGACGGCGAGGCGGGCCCTGCCGGTCGCCGAAAGCGGGGCGCATCGTTCGGCTTTCGGGCGGAAAAAGTCTGCGCGACCGAAAGGCTCGCGCGCGCCGCCCGCCCTTGCCGCCAAGAAACCCGGCTCGGCGCGACCGCCCTGACTTTCGGGTGCTATGCTAGCGTAGCTCCGCTCGGCTCCGGGCCCTTCTCGCCGTGAGCCCGGCGGCAGTGGGGCAGCTTTTCGGCCGTTTTCGTCGCACGGGTTATGGCAACAGGAACGTTTTTTCCGCATCTGTCGTTAGCCGGGGTGGCCCCCACCATCCAAGTCGTCGAAACGCCGAGAAGACCGAATCGAACGTGACCTACGGTTGGATAGAGGACTCCCAGTTGCGGCATTGCCGTCCCCGCCCCCTCGAGATTGGTCAGCCTCAAGAACTTAGAGAGCGCCGATGGGCTTCCTGAAGAAATTCTTTCGCAATGTCATCCGCGACGGGTCGGTCCCAGTCGGTACCAGCAGCTTCGAACGGCTCAGCGAGGACGAGTTGGAGGCCCATCTGGGAGTCGCCCGATACGGCGCCTTCCAGCTCACCGACGCGGTGCGCCCCTCCTACGACCTCCAGGTCGTTCCCTGCCAAGGCTACCGCCACGACTGCTATCGCGACGACGAGAACCACACGACCGTGCCGGTGCTCATGGGCGCCGTCTCGAACGAGCAGCTTTTCGATGCCTTTCTCGATCTGCTCGATCCCCTGGGAAACGTCGTCGACGTCGTGCTCGAAACCAGCCACGACCGCAGCCGCCAGGGACACCAGGACCTCTACCGCGAGCACATCGACCTGCCGGTGCTCAAGAGCATCCTCTGGGAGTACGAAGAGCTGATCCTCAACGACGGCTGCACCGGGGTCGCCGTGCTCAACCCGGGCATTCCCCAGGAGGTCCAGTTCGACGAGCACAAGCTGCTGATCGTCTACGGCACCCACCTCGACGAGTTCGAAGACGTCTTCGACCAGCGGAACGTCAACCGGGACGAGCGGATCAAGTTCATCACCGAGGCCGAGCACGTCCACTCGTCGAGCGACCACTTTGCCCGCCAGTTCGAGGAACTCAAGACGCGGCTGGGCATGGACGGCGGTTACTTCTGAGCCGGCGCCCACGGGAGATCGCCCGCGCCGACCAGATCGTGATCATCGCGGTCGGGCAGGTTCGCGAGCCGCTCGATCGGGGGCTGCGCGTCGCGATCGCCGTCGGCGGCCGTGTCGAACGAGCCTTCTATCGGGGAATCGGGAGCTTCAGGATGTTCTTGAACAACTCGACGGCCTCGGGGCTTCGGGTGGTTGCGTCGAGGACGTACTTGCCCAGCGCCCCGCCGCCGCAAGCATAGTAGCCGACGGCGCCGCCGCCGATGGCGATGATGCCGACGGCCCCGCCGCCCAAGGCCACCGTGCCCAGGGCCGCCCCGCCCAGGGCCAGCAGCAGGCCGATCGAACACCCCCCAAAACTGAAGACCCCCACGGCCAGGCCTCCGACGGCCAGCACGCCGCGCGCCGCGCCCCCGAGGGCGACCACGCCGGTCGCCAGGTCGCCGATGGCGACGATGGCGTGGGCGTGACCACGCGACTCTCCGCGCTCGAGATCCGGGCCCAAGGCGACCTCCCAGAGCGGGATGCCGCAAACCGTCCGCGACGAACGTCTGCGGATCCGACCCGAGCGCATCGCGATCTCCAGCTTGTGCTCGAGGTCCCGGATCTGTTCTCGCAGCGACTCGATGTCCTCCGACATGATCTCCCTCCCCTTCCGAGTGAATCGACCGCAGCCGGCTCTTTGTTGACTGCCCGACGAATTATAATGCAGCGAGAGCGAAAGCCACGATGCGTATTGTTGCCGTCTTCAGACGCCACCGACCCGTGCGGCGGCGCCGCGATGGTTGTCAGGCGGGGTCTGGCTCAGGTACGCTGCGGTGGCACTTCCCCTTAACGCGACCGCCGATATGCCGATTTCTCCGCATCTGACCGAACCGATCCACCGAGTGGCCGAGCTGCTCCAGGCCAGTCGAAGCCTGCTGTTCATTACCGGTGCTGGGATCTCGGCCGATTCCGGCCTTCCCACCTATCGGGGGATCGGTGGTCTCTACAATGCGGATACCGAGGAGGGCATCCCCATCGAAGAGGCCCTTTCGGGCCGGATGATGCGGAACCGCCCCGAACTCACCTGGAAGTACCTCGCCGAGATCGGCCGGGCCGCCCTGGGCGCCCGGCCGAACCGAGGGCACGAGGTGATCGCCGAGATGGAAACCCGATTCGACCGGGTGTGGACCCTCACCCAGAACGTCGACGGATTCCACCGCCGCGCCGGCTCGAAGAACGTGATCGAGATCCACGGCGCCATGAACGACCTCGAGTGCATGCGGTGCGGCTTGCGCCAGGAGGTGGGCCGGTACGAGACCCTGGCGATCCCGCCGCGGTGCCCCGAATGCCGGGCCATTCTGCGGCCCGACGTGGTGCTGTTCGGCGAGATGCTTCCGACCGACGCGGTCGAGACGCTCTACCGCCAACTCGGCCTGGGTTTTGACCTGGTGTTCACCGTCGGCACGACGAGCGTGTTCCCCTACATTGCCGAGCCCGTGCACCAGGCAAGCCGGCTGGGCGTGCCGACCGTCGAGATCAACCCGGGCGTCAGCCACGTCTCGCACCTGGTCGACGTGAAGCTCACCCTGGGAGCGGCCGCCGCCTTGGACGCCATCTGGAACTGCTGCCAAGGGTTCGACTATCCCGCGGCATCCCCGAGCTGATCGGCGAGGCGGCGCACGGCCATGCCGCTTCGCTCGCCCAGGCCGGCGATCTCGAACCGCCGCGAATCGGGACCCGTGACGTGGATCTCGATTTCGACGCGATCGGCGGGCAGACAGCCCTCGACGCGGTCGGCCCATTCGATCAGGGTCAGGCCGCCGCCCTCGTAGTATTCGTCGGGGCCCAGCGCGAGGAACTCGTCTGCGTCGGCGATTCGGTAGGCGTCGACGTGATAGATCGGCACGCGCCCCGGATACTCGTGGATCAGCACGAAGGTGGGGCTGACCACGTCGCGGCGGTCGACGCCGCAAGCCTCGGCCACGGCCTGCACCAGGCGCGTCTTGCCGGCCCCCAAGGTTCCGCATAGGGCAACCACGCTTCCCTGAGGCAGCGCCTCGGCCAGGGCTACCCCCAAGGCGGCCGTGGCGGCTTCGTCGCGGGCTTCGTAGAGCAGGCGATCCATCAGTCGAACTCGTGTTGGTAGCCTCGGGCCGCCAGGGGCGCGGTCCGGCCCTCGGCGTCGATCTGCCACAGGCCGGGCTGCTCGACAAACCGGCCCACGGCCGTCAGCGGGACGGCCAGGGGTTGCTCGGCCAGCATGCGGTCGGCCTCGGCCGGGGGCACGGCCAGGATCAACTCGAAGTCCTCGCCGTCGCCCAGGGCATGGTCGAGGGCCGTCAACCCGTCGGCCAGGCGCGCGGCCAGCCGGTGCGCGTCGTCGGCGACGGGGACGGCGCCGGTCTGCAGGACCGCCCCGCACCGGCTCTCGGCGGCGATGCGCGACAGGTCGATCGCCAGCCCGTCGCTCACGTCGATCGCCGCGTGGACGTCGTACCGCTCGGCCAGGCGCAGGGCCTCGGCCACCCGGGGCTCGAAGTCGAACTGCCGGCCGAGGATGCTCCCGCCGAACGACCCGGTGACCACGATGCGGTCGCCGGGCCGGGCGCCGGCTCGCGTCCACGGCCCTTTGCCGGTCACCGCCCCGAGCAGCGTCACGCCGATGGCCAGCGGGCCCTCCCAACTGTTCGTGTCGCCGCCGGCCAGCGCGAGATCGTATTGCTCGGCCAGGGGAATCATGCCCTCGTAGAGTGCGACGGCCAATTCCATGCCACCCCGTCGCGGAAGGGCCAGGGCCACGACCCCGGCCAACGGCCGGCTCGCCATGGCCGCCAGATCGCTCAGGTTGACGGCCAGGGCCTTGCGACCCGCGCGACGCGGATCGACCTCGCCCAGCTCGAAATCGACGTGGTCGGTCAGCAGGTCGACGGTCATCACGCACTCGTCGATTCCCGAGGTGCGCAGCACGGCCGCGTCGTCGCCGATCCCCAAGCGCAGCCGAGGATGGGGTGGCAGGCGGCGGCGAAGATGTTCAATCAGTTCGGCTTCCATGGACGCGCGGGGCGGAGGGAGCTTGCGAGACCCTGCTCCCAGGATATCGGCCCGACGCCGCGCATTCCACGGCCCCAACGTGGGGCACGTTTCCAACGTGCCGAGAAACCAAGGGCACGTGGGCAACGTGCCCCGCGCACGACGCGCGGGAGTTGCAGCCGAAGACGCTAGTCCGCAATGACTCGAACGGTCACCGTCAACGTTCTGCCCGGCCGGCCGGTGGCGTTCGGCTGAGGATACGGCGTGGCGGAGATCGTGTGCGTGCCGGGCTCCAGCGCGATCGCGTTGTAGTCGCCATTCGTGTCGCCGGCCAGGGCGAAGGGGGCGGCACCTTCGGTGCGATAGTTCCCGTTGCCGTCGAGGCCGAAGCGCACGCGGGCCACGTTCTCGCCCGCGACGTCGGCGCGAACGTTCAACTTGCGCGTGGGGAGCTTGTCGAGATGAATCTCCGCATGGTTGCGGATCGGGTCGAAGCCGGCGATCGGCTGGTTCGTCTCGGCGTTGATCAGCGTGAGACTCGCGACGTTGCCGACCGGCGGAGCTTCTTTGAACGCGGCCGTCACTTCGATGTCGCGGTCGGGCACGATGAGGAGCGTTTCGGCTTGCCGCGGGTCGGCGATCAGGTCGGCCGGGCCCGTCCACCGGTCGAACACCTGCTCGAGCGAGGGCGGGACCGCGGTGATCGGTACGGCGGCTCCGGCCGGGTAGTCGCCGCCGGCCAGTCCGCACCGCACCGTCAGGCGAGAAGTCGGCTTTACCTCGCCGCGGGCCTCGATCAGGGCGACCCAATCCTTGTCGCCTTCGCCGGGGGGATTGCCGATGCCCTTCTTGCCCGGCCCCGCGATCGATGCGATGGCGCCGGTTTGGAGCGATCCGCCGGTTCGCGGGTTGAACCACCGCACGTCGAACGGGGCGGTCATGCGCCCCAGATCGATCGCCGTGGTGTCGCCCTCGGGCAGATACACCGCATACACCTCGCCCGGCCTGGCCAGACAGTAGGCGCCGGGATGGGAAGTGAGCCCGTCGGCGCGAGCCATCCGGTGGAAGGGGAGGTGGTCGGCGAAGAACTCGAGGGCGTGGCGGGTCAGGTCCCAAAGGTGATCGCGGCTTCGCCAATCCTCGCAGTTGAGATCGTTGTGGGCGTACTTGTAGCCGAAGTACCACTCGACGCCCGCCCCGCCGGCCATCAGGTTCGCCCAGAGATGCCGCTGGCGGACCTCGTCGTGCCAGTAGTCGTCGGCGTCGGGCTTGACGCCGGTGTGGGACGGCCCGATCTCGTCGAGGGTGACGATCCATTTTCGGCCGGCGGCCGCGGAGCGGTCGAGCCAGCGGATCGTCTGCGCGCGGGTCTGGTTCGTCTGCAGCGAGACGCCCTCGAACCAGGGCCAGGCCAGCAGGGGCTCGTACACTTCGTCGTACTTGCCGGGAAAGGTGTGGCAGACCACGGCGTGGTCGTACGGGTCGAGGTCGTGGAGGTACTTCGAGAACGCCTTGCGCTGGGCGTCGGTGTTCGTGTTTTCTTCGCCCAGGTTCCAGGTGATCGCCAGGTGGTGGGCGAATCGGGCCACCAGCTCGCGGTAGTAGAGCTTTCGCTCGATGCCCAGCTCGCCCTCGTCGAGCAGTTGGTCGTTCTCTTGCTCCTGGGTGACGACGTGGAGCATGATGCCCAGGCGATCCATGTGGGAAAAGACGACTTCCCACTGGTCGAGCTTGCTGCAATCGAAGCGGAACCGCTCGTCCTGCGCGGTCCAGGGCCAGACGTCCCTGCCGTCGCCCTCGACGTTCATCGTGAGGAAGTACACCGAGTTCATCCCCTTGCCGGCCAGGTAGTTCAGCGCGCCGACGATGCCCTTGCCTCGGCCGTCCTTCCAGGTCGGGTCGCCGGCGCGCCAGTCGCGCACGTGGGGCTCGTAGCGATGCAGGGCGGCCAGGGGGGCCTCGCCTTGTCGCGGGCCGCCGGGCCCCGCGTGCCCGGGCCGATCGCCGTCGAAGTCGGCGTAGCCCAGGAAGTTCTCGGGGCTGTCGGCCCCGCCCTTGAGGAAATACCTGCCCGATTCGGCGAAGCGCCGGTAGTGCTCGCCCACGTAATCGAGCCGGCCCGTGGCGCGGTGGTCGCGCCCCGTCTTGTCGCTGGGACCGACGTCGAAGCGGCCCGAGGCCCCGTCGAAGGCCGCGGGCCGGCCCGCCCCCGGATCGAGGTGCACCGCCACGTCGGGCCCCGTGCGGAAACTCGCCCGATAGGTCCACGTGCCGACCTCATCGGGAGCGAAATGGACGCGCCACCGGTTGCCCGCCGTGGCACTCGACTCGGCGGCGTTTCCGTCGGCCGCGAAAAAGCCCGGCACGACGTACCGCTTCGACCCGTTGGAGAACGTCACCGTGAGCCGGTAGTCGCGAAAGGGGTTGGGCGCGGCCGCCTCGCTTGTCTCGGGCCCGTCGAAGGTGACGGTCACCTTGTGCCATTTCTTCAACTCGCCCGTCACGACGCCCTCGGCGCGGCAAAGGCCGGCGAGGGTCGCGCCGATCGCAAGGGCGAGGGCAGTCTGGCGAAGTCGCATGGAAGGATCTCCCGTGGCCGGAATTGGGCTGGTTTGCCGATCATTGTACCCCGAAACGAGCCGCGGGTAGACCGATCGGCGGCGAAGCGCGTCGTTGCCGGCGGCGTGCGGGGTCTTTATAATGAGCCGAGCCTTCAACCAGGAGAGGGGGAGACGGCACGTGTCGGAGATCGTGCGATTCTCGGTGTCGGTCGAGCAGGAGCTTCTCGACAAGTTCGACCGCTACTGCAACGAAGAGCAACTCGCCACGCGCAGCGAGGCGGTGCGGCAGATGATCCGCGAGTTGCTGACCAGGCGGGCCTGGGAGTCGGGCGCGCGCGAGGTGGTCGGCACCCTCACCCTGGTCTACGACCACCACCGGGCCCAGCTCCGCGACCGCCTGATGGAGCTGCAGCACGACAACCACGACCTGGTCGTGTCGACGCTCCACGCCCATCTCAGCCACGATCTGTGCCTCGAGGTGATCGTGCTCCGCGGCCGCGCCGACCGGTTGCAGGCAATCGCCTCGCGCCTGCAAGGGCTCAAGGGCGTGCACAAAGGCGAGCTGGTCGTGGCCAGCGCCGACGAAGGGTGAATCCGCGTGCGCCAAGCAACCGATTAGCGCAGCACCATCGTCAGAAAGGCCGCGCCCACCACCAACACCACGACCGCCCAGATCAGTCGTTGCAGGTCGCGCTTCGACCACTCCGACGCACCCGCGCCGAACTCGCGGCGCACGAACTCGTCGTAGTCGAAGTCGTCGTCGTCCGGTCCGTAGCCCTCGGGCAAGTCGGCCCGCGGCTCCGGGGCGTCGTCCCAGCCCGAGTCGTCGCTTGCTCCGCACGCGCGGCAGAACTCGGCGCCGCCGGGCAACTCGGCCCCGCAGTTCGGGCAGATGAAGTCGTCGTGGCTCGGCTTGCGGTGGCGGGCCATCATCGTTGATCCGAGAGGCGGGGTTCTCGTTCCGCCCGACGGCCGGGCTCCCACGAACTTCTACGACGGTCGGGTCATGCGCCAGGGATCGAGCGCCTTTTCGAGCTGGTCGTCGGGCAGGACCTTCTGCTCGCGGCAGAGTTGGCGGATCGTCTTGCCCGTCTTGAAGGCCTCTTTCGCCAGGGCGGCGGCTCGCTCGTAGCCGACGTAGGGATTCAACCCGGTCACCAGGGAGAGGCTTTTCTCGACGGCCGCCTCGCACGCCTCGGGGTTCGCCTCGAGGCCGGCCAGGCAAAGCTCGGTGAACGCCTTGGTTCCCGCGGCCAGCAGGCGGACGCTTTCGAGCGTGACGTGGGCCATCACGGGCATCATGACGTTGAGCTGGAACTGCCCGCCCGCCGCGCCGCACACGGCGATCGTCTGGTCGTTGCCCATGACCCGGGCGGCCACCTGCAGGAGGCTCTCGCAGAGCACCGGGTTGACCTTGCCGGGCATGATCGAGCTGCCGGGCTGGAGGTCGGGGATCTTCACCTCGTAGAACCCGCACCGGGGCCCCGAGCCGAGCCAGCGGAGGTTGTTGGCCACGTTGAACAAGGTCGCGGCGACGCACCGCAACTGCCCGTGACACTCGACCAGTCCGTCGCGCTGGGCATTCGCCTCGAAGTGGTTGTCGGCCTCCTTGAACGGAATGCGCGTCTCGGCGGCCAGGCGTTCGCTCACGCGTCGCCCGAACTCGGGGTGGGTGTTGATGCCGCTACCCACGGCCGTGCCCCCGACCGGCAGCTCGAGCACGGCCTGGGTGGCCCGCCGGGCGCGGTCGGCCGACAGGCTCAACTGCCAGGCCAATCCGCCGATCTCCTGACCGAGGCTCAGGGGAGTGGCGTCGGCCAGATGGGTCCGGCCGATCTTGAGGATGTTCTCCCACGCGAAGCCTTTCTCGCTGAGCACGGTCGAGGCCCCGCAGAGGGCCGGCACCAGCGTGGTCTCGATCGCCGTGCCCACCGCGACGTGGATGGCCGTGGGAAACACGTCGTTCGTGCTCTGCCCCATGTTGACGTGGTCGTTGGGATGGATCGCCTTGTCGGGGTCGAAGCGATCGCCGCCGGCCAGTTCGATGGCTCGATTGGCGATCACCTCGTTGGCGTTCATGTTGCTCGACGTGCCCGAGCCGGTCTGGTAGACGTCGATGGGAAACTGGTCGTCGAATCGGCCCGCGTGCACCTCGCGGCAGGCGGCCAGCAGGGCATCGACCTGCCGGTCGTCGAGCGGACGCTTGCCCGAGCCCGCGAGCTTGCCCAGGTCGCGGTTGGCCGTGGCGGCCGCCCACTTGACCAGGCCCAAGGCCCGGATCATCTCGACGGGCAAGGGCTGCCCGGAGATCGGGAAGTTCTCGACCGCCCGCTGCGTTTGGGCTCCGTAATAGGCATGGGCGGGCAGCCGAACCTCGCCCATCGAATCGCGCTCGACGCGAAAACCGGCCATCGTGGATCCTTGCCGTGTTCAGTGCGTGACAACCCCGAAGCCTGACGCACGATTATTCCGGTGCAGGGCCGATTTGCCAAGTCAGCGCCGCGGATCGCGTGGCACCGGAGGGGGGAGATTGCCCTTCCCGCCCGATTGGCTGGCCCGCTCGATGGGCCTGCGGTATGATCGAGGGCTCTCGATCCGTTGAGCGAGGTGGACACATGACCGAAGACCCACGCGACCGGCCCGACCTGAGAGTGTATGTCGACGAAGACTGGAAGGCCCGCGTCCAGGCCGAGAAGGAGGAGTTGGAACGCCGGCGGCGCGAGAAACCGCCCGAGGCGGCAAGTCATCCCCAGTCGGAGGGTCCTGTGCCCCCCGCCACGCTGGAGGTCCTCGTAAGCACCCTGGGCATGCAAGCCATGATGGCGATGGGCCTCATGCCGAATCCCATCGACGGGAAGGCCGAGATCCACCTGGACCAGGCGAAGCACTTCATCGACACGATCGCCATGCTCGAACAGAAGACCCAGGGGAACCGCACCTCGGAAGAGACGGCCGTTTTCGACGACCTGCTGCACGAGCTGCGAATGAGCTATCTCGCCCTGGAGGAGAAACTCGGCAAGGGCTGACGCACGAAGGACTGTTGCCGCTCGGTAATCCATCCATGCCCGGTCCGGGGCGTAGAGCCAGGCGCATCCGTGGCCTTAGGAGGCCAGGCCCTGGTGACTTGCACCCCAACCGGGTGACACAAACCGGGAGGTAAGGGAAATCTCCACCGGACCGGGCATGGTTATGGCTTGTCGGTTGTTCGGTTGCCGCGACGCCTCGCCGGCGTCGCCGCGCTGTCTGGTCCTATTGCGTGAGGTGCTCAAAAAGCCGCCCAAACCTGGGCATTTGCCGCTTCAAATACTTGACCCATTCCGTCGGATTCCAGATCTCCACGCACACGGCCGCGCCGACCACCATGACTTCCGCCTCGCCGCCCGAGGGGTCGACCTCGAGGAACTCGCGAAATCCCTCCGGGATGACCAGGCGAGCCCGCCCGGCCAACTGAACCGGCGCGTGGCGCGTCGAAAACAGGCGCCCGAACCGCTGCACGCGGGCGATGTCCTCGTCGAGCTTGTCGCGGCGCAGTTTCTCCTCGATCCAGGCCACCCCTTTTTCCAGCTTGTCGCGCCACCGCCGGACCGGCCAAAGGCTGATGCAGCCCGGCCGCTCCTTGGCGAGGATGCAGTCGGCCGACTCGGCGGTGAGCGGATCGGCCAGCGACTTCGGGATCAAAACCCGATGCCGTTCGTCCAGCTTCCGACGAAACTCGCCGAGCAGCAGCGTATCGAGGTCGGCCATTGCCACGCGACCAAAAGGGCATGGGAGCGATCGACTCCGTTCCGTTTCTTGACGAGAGACCGCAGTCCGTTGAAATGGGACACATCCCCATCAAAATGAACCGGCTGAGGTTCGAATGGGCACATATCCCACACCCAGAGTTTAGCGATTCTTCGTTCTGTTGCAAGCACCCGGGAGGAGTTCCTCTTCGGAAATTCATCGACTCTCCGCCCTGGCGGGCGTCCCGCGTCGAAGTCGCGGTATGCGACTGCCCCGCACGATCTCTTCCTATCCTTCGCATTTAACCCAATATATGTACCTGTCCCCTTTGTTTCGTTGACCTTGGTGCCCGCCCGGCCCAGCCGTATAATCGCGGTTTCGCAACGCCGAAGTCTCCAGGCCGCGAGGAACCGGATGCGCTCGATCGCCGTGATGAATCAGAAGGGAGGGGTGGGCAAGACGACCACGGCGGTCAATGTGAGTGCCGCTCTGGCGCAGCGGGGGCGCCGCGTTTGCCTGATCGACCTCGACCCGCAGGCTCACGCTTCGCTTCATCTGGGCATCGAGCCCCAGTTGGAGATGCCATCGATCTACGACGTGTTGGTGCGCGACGCCGATCTGGCCGACGTGCGCCGGGAGATGTCGGAGGGGCTCTGGTTGGTCCCCTCCCATCTCGATCTGGCGGCGGCCGAGGTCGAGCTGGCCGGCGTGGTGGGGCGCGAGGTCATCCTCCGCGACAAGCTCGGGCAGGACGAGCAGGTTTTCGACTACGTGCTGGTCGATTGTCCGCCCTCGCTGGGGGTGCTCACGCTCAACGCCCTGGCGGCCGTCGAGGAGGTGTTCATCCCCTTGCAGCCGCATTTTCTCGCGCTGCACGGATTGAGCAAGCTGCTGGAGACGATCGACCTGGTTGCCCGCCGCCTCAACAATCGGCTTCGGCTGAGCGGGGTTGTCCTCTGCATGTACGACGCGAGCACGCGGTTGGCCATGGAAGTCAGCGAGGATGTCGAGTCGTTTTTTCACACGTCCCAGGGCCGCAAGACGGCCTGGGCCGGCGCGCACACGTTCCAGACGCGCATCCGCCGCAACATTCGGCTGGCCGAGGCCCCGAGCTTCGGCCAGTCGATCTTCGAGTACGCGCCGAGTTCGAACGGCGCCGACGACTATCGCCAGCTTGCCGACGAACTCGAGACCGGGGCGACGGCCTGCCGCGCCGGCCACGACGCCGAGGCGGGGGTCAACACGTCGTCGAGCTGTTGACGGCGCGCCGGAGAAGAAGGACGGACTTCGTCGGATGGGCGGTTGTCGTCCCAAGGCGTCGCGCGGCAATCGGGGCGTGCGTCGGCGCGCAGCACGGGCCAGGGCGGAGGCCTCGGCCGCGCCGCGCGGGACCGTGCGGGCAAGATGTCCGCGCTGCGCCGGGCGACGCGACCGTGCGCGGCCATCCGAGCCGAGCCGGCGGGCCCCGCGGACATTCGACCTCGTTCCGGAACGTGCCGGGTAGGGGCGCGGTGTCGTGCTGCCCGCCGATCGACCGCGCATCGACCGCCATGCGACGTTCGGCGGCGCCTTTCCGTCGCTTTCTTCCGTTGGTCGCGCGGGTAGAATTCTAACAATTGTGCCAGGCAAAAACCTCTTGCCGGACGCTGGTTCCCGGCCGGCGGGACGGAAGGGTTTCGAAGCTTCCCGGAACAAAGTACGGAAAGGAACATGGTAATGAAACGACGCGATTTCCTGGCCCGCACCGCGGCGGCGAGTCTCTCGCCGACCCTCTTGGCCCGGGCGGCCGTCGGCCAGGAGGCGGCCGACGACGCGTGCTGCCTTCGGACCTATGCCACTCCGCAGGACGCGATGCGCGCGCCACGCGAGACCTTGGCTTACGTTCCGGCGCTTTACGTCAGAACGGGCATCGATCGGCCCGATTACCTCGCCACGGTGGACGTCGATCCGAATTCGGCCGGCTACGGCCGCGTGGTCCACCGCCTGGAATTGCCCTACGTGGGGGACGAACTGCATCACTTCGGCTGGAACGCCTGCAGCAGTTGTCACGGTGACCCGACCAGGTCGCGGCGGTTTCTGGTCCTGCCGGGAATTCGATCCGGGCGCATCTACATCGTCGACACGGCGGAGCCGGCCGCGCCACGACTGCACAAGGTCATCGAGCCGGAGGACATTGCCCAGCGAGCCGACTTGTCCGCCCCGCACACGGTGCATTGTCGGGGCGACGGCCTGGTGATGATCTCCATGCTCGGCAACGCGCGCGGCGAGGCGCCGGGCGGCTTTCTCCTGTTGGACCAGGACTTCGAAATCGTCGGCCGGTGGGAGGAGAGCACCGACGGCATGCATTTCAACTACGACTTCTGGTACCAACCCCGATGGAACGTGATGGTCTCCAGCGAGTGGGCGGCGCCGAACACGTTCGACTCGGGATTCCAACTCGAGGACGTCGAAGCGGGCAAGTACGGCCGCCGTCTTCAGTTCTGGGACTGGAAAGCCCGCCGAATCGCCCGGACGGTCGATCTGGGCGATGAGGGCCGGATTCCCCTCGAGGTCCGCTTTCATCACGACCCGGCGAGCCCGCACGGATTTGTCGGGGCCGCGCTGTCCAGCGCGATCTGGCATTGGCACCGTGCCGACGGCCAGTGGCAGGCCGAAAAAGTGGTGCAGGTCGATCCGGTGGAATTGGAGGGATGGCCGTTCCCCGTACCCGGCCTGGTTACCGACATCCTCCTGTCGCTCGACGACCGCTGGCTGTATTTCTCGAACTGGCTGCACGGCGACGTCCGCCAATATGACGTCAGCGATCCGTCGCAGCCGAGGCTAGCGGGCCGCGTGTGGCTGGGGGGACATCAACGCAAGGGAGGAGTGGTCCGAGGCAATAAGTTGGCCGGCGGTCCCCAAATGCTGCAGCTCAGCCTCGACGGAAAGCGCCTCTACGTGACCAACTCGCTGTACAGCAGTTGGGACAACCAGCTTTATCCCGACATCGCCAAGCGCGGCTCGTATCTGCTGCAAATCGACTGTGACACCGACCGCGGCGGCCTGGCGTTGAACGAAGACTTCCACGTCGATTTCGGCGACGAGCCGCACGGCCCGTCCCGGGCGCATGAGATCCGGTTTCCGGGAGGCGACTGCACGTCGGACATCTGGCTCTGACGCCGAGGTGCCCTGGCCGCGTCGCGGTCGGGCGGGGATGCGACCGTTGCCGACCTTTGCGGGCGTCGCGCCACTCTGTTTGCGGGCGTGGTTCACGCGCGGTGTTCGCGTGCTTTTCACGCTGCGCTCGCGTCGCATCGGCCCGGGCGGCCGGGCGATCTGTTCGGACTGGGCTTGCCCGGAGCTTGGAGCGGTTGCGGCAAACCGCGCCGTTTGCGCCCGTTAAGCCGGGAAGGTTTGGCGATTCTATCGGCCAGCGACTTTGGGGTCTCGCGCCGGTTTATCGCGCGGAAACCGATGGAAGCGATTGACGTGGCTTCGCGGCGTCGAATCGGCGCAGCCGCCCCGTGAAATAGCGAAGGGGCTTCCGTCGGGCGGACGATTCGACTTACAAGGGTTTTCGGGCAAGAGCTTGGAGGAGAGCATGATGCGATACGTGCAGGTCCTGCTGTTTTTGGCGACGGCCTTGTGGAGCGCCCCGAGCGCCTGGGCCCAGTACGGGCTGTACGGCTCACCGGCCCTGCTTGACCTCTCGACGCAGCCGGCGCCGGCGTTCGTTCCTTCAAGTCATGCCGCATCGGATGCGTGGAACGAGTCGGCCGACGGGTCGCTGGACCCGTGTGCTTACGTCCAGGGCAGGAAACGCGGCAGCGTGGCCGACGTTCCGCCGGCTCCGGGGCACGAACCCGCGGCCGGGCGGCCGGCCTCTTCGTCGCCGAGCGTGGTCGAACAGATGCTCGCGGAGGCCGATGCGCCCGCGGCCTCCGAGGTCTCCGGCGCGAGCGCCGAAGGGGTCTGGGCGGGGTACGGCACATCGGCCCCGGGCCCGGTCGCGGCCGACTGCTGCGACCCCTGCGTGGCCTGTTGCCCGATGAATTGGTACGCCACGGTCCGCGGGCTGGTCATGAGCCGCAACGACGCCAACCACGTGTGGGTCAGCTACGAGAACGGTGTCAATGAAAACCAGTTGATGAACACCGAGATGAGCCTCGACTGGAAGGGAGGCATCGAGGCCCGCCTGGGGCGGCAGTTCTGCTGCGGCCAGTGGGCGCTGGAGGCCACCTACTGGACGCTTGACGGATTCTCGGGGTTTTCGAGCGTCCGGCCCGCCGCCGGCGTGAGCAGCCCCCTGATGTTCTTCGACGTCGCCGAGGCCGAAGGTTTCTTCGACGGGGCGGTCGAGCATCGCCTCTGGCGCGACAACGAGGTGCATAACGTCGAGTTGAACCTCATCCGCAACGCGCTCGGCTACGGAGGCTACGATGCATTCGATGCTCGTTGGCTCGTGGGGATCCGCTTCTTCCGGTTCGATGAGGATCTGATTTTCGGCTCGCTCGGGGCGGGCGGCGTGGCCTTCGGAGACGATCCCTCGATGGAGGGCTACTTCGCCGACGGGGTCGAGAACAATCTCGTCGGGGCCCAGTTCGGCCTCGATTTGGGCTACCGCCGGGGGAACTGGCGCCTGTTCGCGGCCCCCAAAGTGGGAATCTACAATAACCACATCAAGCACTACTTCGCCGGCTACAGCGGCGACGGCCAGTTGTTCACGGTGACCGCCGAAGGTTATCCGCCCTACCCGGTCGTGTCGAGCACGGACGTCGTTTCCTTCCTGACCGAGATCGACGTCGGGCTCCAATGGCGGTTCGCCCCGAGGTGGAGCGCCGAGATCGGCTACCGAGTCACGGTGGCGACCGCCATGGCACTGGCCGATCACCAGATTCCGCCCTACGTGGTCGACACGCCCGAGTTGGCCGACATCGACACGAACGGGCATCTACTGCTGCACGGCGGATTCGCCGGCTTGACGTTCTGGTTCTGACGGCTCTGCCGCCCCCCGCGGGAATGCACGAGAGACGCCCGCACGACCACCGTCGATGGGCCGGTCGATTCCCGCGTGCGCCCTTACACGACGATGCTGGTGAGGGCGATGAACTCGGGATCGGACCGGATGGGGTCGAAATCGGGCTCTTCGTGGACCAGCTCGCGGTAGCGGGAATCCAGGGCGATGGCCTGGGCGAGGCAGGCGAGGGCGCGCGGCGTATCGCCGGCCAGGCTGCGATAGCAGGCCAGGTTGTAATGGACCAGGGCGTCGGAGGGCGCGACCCGCGACGCCCTTTCGAGCGCCTCGACGGCCCGATCGATGCGGGCCGTGCGTTTGTAGCACCATCCCAACGCCAGCCAAACGCCGACGTTGTCGGGCTCGATCGCCTTGGCGCGTCCCAGCGGCTCGAGGGCCTCGTCGTAGCGCTGGAGTATACGAAGCGCTTCCCCCTTCAGGCGGAGGGCGCGTGCGCTGCGCCCGGCCGCCTCGCCCACGCGCGCCAGCGCGTCGAGGGCATGCTGACCCAAGCCCAGCTCGAGGTATCCCTCGGCGTGCCGTTCGGCCTGGCGGAGACGAATTCGACTGACAGCGGTCACTGGGTCTCTTCCCGCGAACAAGAACCTCGTCAACGACGGGGCGGCGAGCACCCGGAGCCTCACGCCCCATCAACGTCCATTATACCGACCGGATCGGCCTTGCGAAAACCGCCCCAGGGCGGTGGCAGGCAAAACGGTCGGCGCGCCGACGAAGGGGGGGACGCCGAACTTGCGAGCCCGGTGGCGCGGCCGATCGGGCCGAACGCGGGCGCCTGAGGGAAGGGAAGGCCGCCCTGCCCGGCTTCGCCCTCGAAGAAGAATTGCCCGCGCATTGCCTTCCGGGCCGTCAGGTGGCCGCCGAGGCCTCTTGCGACTCCCGATAGGCATCGACCAGCGATTTGCTCGGCCGGGCTACCTTGAGGACCGGGGCAAAATCGACGAACTCCTGGTCGATCTGTTCCAGCAACTCGGCGGCGCCCGGTTCCTCGCCGCAACGGAGTTTCTGGTAGCAGGTCTCGAACCGTTCGCGGTCGGTCCAGAGCGGGTCGGCGGCCGTCGGCAACAGCGCCGACAGGGCGACGGCCCGTTGCCCCGGCTCCGACTCGGGCTGGTCGATCCACCGTTCGATCTCCAGGTGCCCCTCGATGAGCACGGCAAACGGCTCCGGCAGGTTCCACTGCCGGGCCATGATCCCGGCTGCCTGGGCATGGTTCCAGCCGAAACCGTGCTGTTCGAGAAGCGAGAGCCGGTACTGACCGTGGCATCGAGCGCTAAGCAGGGTGGCGTACGCGGCGGGCAGCTCCTTGGCCAGCAGAGGAACCGCCATGTCCTGCAGCAGAGCCGCGGCAAATACCTCTTCGGCCTCCTTCATCCCGAGCAGTTTTGCCATGGCGCGGGCGAAGAGGGCTCGCCGCAGCGAATCCTGCCAGAGGCTCTTCAGATCGAAGGGGCCGCACTTGGGATTCGGCATCAAGCTGAACACCGCGCTCCATAGCGCGAAGTTCTTGATCGTTCGAATCCCCACCAGGGTGATGGCCAGCTTCACGCTGGAGATCTCCCGCGAGAAGCCGAAATACGAGGAATTCACGAAACGGAGGACCTGGCCGGCCAGCCCGGGGTCCGACTCGATGGGCACGGCGAACTCGGCCGGGCCGTTGCTGGCATCCTGCGACAGCTCGAGCAGCCGAATCGCACTTTGGGGCAGCGCGGCCAACTGCGCCCCGCGCAGGGTCTCGCTGAGATTGACCTTGGAAAACTGTGGGTTCGTCATTGCCGCTCGATCCGCGTGCGTCGCCAAAAGAGCCAACCCCGGGAGTTGAGGAAAGCGCCTCCCCACTGCTGAATGCCCCGGCACGTCCAACTCTACGACACAACCCGGGGCAAAGCAAACGGCCGGCGACCGGTCGCTCGACCCGCGATCGGCCCGCGGAGCCGTCTCGGAACTCGGTTGCCCGACGACCACGCCGGAACCTCGGGCGCGTTGCCTTCCGGCCACGTCGCATCGCGCGCCTCGGTCGGGCAACAAGGCGCCAATCCGTTGGCTCCGTTGAGGTTGCGCAGAATCATCGTGCTCCGGCCGCCCTGGCGGCCCGCAAACTGCCCTCTTCGTCGCAGGCCTCGCCGCAAGCCGTCGCGGCGGGGTGTGGGCAACGGGACTCCGGAGCACCTCGATGCGTTGGATGGTCGCGATTGTTGTGCTGTTGCTGGGCGCCGCCTGGATGTTCGAATCGAGCGCTCCTCGCCGTGCGCACGCCGTCGCCGAACTCGGCTGCTGGCGACGGACCTGCGACGGTTGGGAGAAGGCCGTCTGGCTCGCGCCCGAGGTCCCCTCTCGAAGACCAGCCTTGCACCCATCGTTGGTGGTGATGCTCGAGATCCTGCTCTGTGCAGCGGCGCTGCTTGCTTTTCCCACCGATTCGGATGCACGGATGGCCGCGGCAATCGACACTAGTAGCAGTAGAGGGTTTGTTACGGGCTCGACGACTCACGTCGGGGGCCCAACTCCTACTGAGAGGGGTCGGTGTTGCCATGCGATTGACGCTTCGCACCATGTTGGCCTACATGGACAATGTCCTCGATCCGCAGGATGCCGAGGAAATCGGCAAGAGGATCGAGGAGAGTGAGTTCGCGACGAACCTCCTGCATCGCATCCGGGACGTGATGCGGCGGCTGCGTCTGGGCACGCCCAGCGTGATGGATCCGGGCGCCGGGCTCGATCCGAACACGGTGGCCGAGTACCTCGACAACACCTTGGCCAAGGATCGCGTCCCCGATTTCGAGAAGGTCTGTCTCGAATCCGACGTGCACCTGGCCGAGGTCGCCGCATGTCACCAGATTCTGGCCCTGGTGCTGGGCGAGCCGGTCGAGGTCGACATGGCCAGCCGGCATCGCATGTACGGGCTGCCCGAACTGGCTCGCACCCAAGGAGCCGACCTGGGCGAGCCGATCGCGCCGCCTCGGATACGGCACGCCCCGGTCTCCGGCGAGGTTGCCCACCCGTCGGAGCAGCCCCAGGACCACGTTCCCGAGTGGCTGCGCGAGCACAAGTCGACGACGCGACGAAGGCGTCTGCTCGCCGCGTCGTGCGTGGTGGCGTTGTGTGTCGTGCTTCTGGCGGCATTCGGTCAATTCCAGTCCGATTCGAGGCTCGGGAGGATGTTGGGTTTTGGCCGAGCCGAGCGCCCGGCGGCGGAGAGCACCGACCCGATGGGCCTGGGTGACCGAGACCGGGCTCTCGACCCGACCGAGGCTGTCCAGCCGGCCGAGCAAGAGGCCGTTCCCGCCGAGGCGAACAGCGCCGGCCGCGAACCGGTCGTCGATCCGTCGGAATCCCCCCCCAAGGTCGATCGAGGCGATGACGAGGGTCCACGCCCCAAGGCCCCGGTACCCGAGGCCGTCGATTCGCCCGGCCCACCGGTTGCGAGGGGCGCGGGCGCCGCCGTTGCATCGGACGAGGCGGAACAGGCCCCACGGTCGGCGGAGGTCGTGCCGCCGCGACCGGAAGGGGAAGAACGCGTTGCGACGGCTCCTTCCGAGCGTGTCGAGCCGGAATCGGCGACGAAGGTGCCTCCGTTGCGAACGCCGATTCCCACGACCGATCCCGAACCGCGGGCCGCGCTGGCGCAGCCTCGCGTGGCCACGAAGCCCGTGCGTTCCGATCCAGGGGATGCTCTCCCGGCCGAGGCGGGCCCTGCGGACGCGGCCGACGAATCGTCCGGCAAACCCGTCGCTCCGGTCCCCCCGGAAACCGTCGGATCGCTCGACTCTCCGGCCCAGGTTCTGCTGAATTGGGACGTCGCCGCGGAGACCTGGCTGCGTTTGCCCGACCAGGCTCCCGTCCTGTCGCAGATTGCCTACTGCTCGTTGCCGACCTATCGACCGGTGGTTCGCGTCGGCGAATCGCTCGACGTTCGCGTCTTCGGCGGGGCACAGGTCCGATTTCTGGCGCCGGGTCCTGACAGGAGCGCGGGGGTCGACCTCGACTTCGGGCGTTTGACCGTGACGTCGTCCGACGCCGGGGCAAGCCTCGAGTTGGAGATCGAGTCGTGGGCGGGGGTCGTCGTGTTCGAGCAGGCCGATACGACGATTGCCCTGGAGGCCAGCCGCGGACTGATCGCCGGGGTCGACCCGGCGGACCAGCCCGCCCCGTTGACCATCGATCTGTACGTCACCGCGGGGAAAGCGCGTTGGGAAGAAGACGGCGAATCGGTGCCGTTGAACGCTTCCATGCGTCTGACCCGGGATGGCAATCCCCCGGAAGCGGTCGAGGTGCCCGCGCTTCCCGACTGGATCGTCGCCGACACGATGAGCAAAGTCGACGAGATGGCTTCGGCCGCGGTCGAGCAGAACCTGAGGCCGGGCCGGCCCGCGGTGCTGGGCCTGCGCGAGCTGGCGCAGCATCGCCAACTCGAGGTCCGCCGGCTAGCCATGCGCTGCCTCACGTCGGTCGGCGACGTCGAGTCGGTCGTGGCCGCCCTGGATTCCCCTGGCGAGAAGTATTCGTGGCCCACCTACGTGAGCGATCTTCGGTCGGTGGTCGCCCGAAGCCCCGCCGATGCGGCCCGGGTTCGCGCCGCGATGGAAAAACTGCACGGCGAGGAGGGGGCCCGCCTCTACGAGATGCTGTGGAAGTACGGCCGGTCGCTCGAAGGCGACGATGCCGCTCGCCTCGTCGAGTATCTCGATCACGACACGCTTGCGTTCCGCGTGGTGAGCTTCGAGACGTTGACTCAGATCACCGGGTTCGGCCTCTTCTACCGGCCCGAGTACTCCGCGGCTCAACGTCGTCGCTACGTACAGAACTGGAGAGATCGCATTCGGTCGGTGCCGATGCGCGCGGGCGTCGAGCCCGGCGAAAAAGAGCCTTCGGGCGACGATTCTGCACCATAGCGCGGAACGGCCACATCTATTGCGTGGTAGGTCACTTTGCTCGCAGGGGGTGTGATAGGCACTTAAGAGGCATATCAATACCACCCAGAAGTGTCAATCGAAGGTCCGAGGCGGGGCCCGCGTTCGCGCTGCGTCGCCGTTCTTGTCCTTGTCGACGTAACGAACGGTTTTATCGTTGGTTACGGCCGATTTGCTCCGCGACGTTCTGTGTTGTCGCAAGCTAGATTGGGATATCGGCGGGGCCCATGACCGGCAAACCGCCCGTCTTTGCGTTTGTCGGGGAGAATGCGTTTCGCTACAATCATCTGTTTGGGAAGAAACCGGCCATCTTCCCGGCACGTACCAAAGGAGTTGTCTCGGTGCACATCAGGATATCGGCTCGGCATGGGAGTCTGAGTGATGAGACCCAAGCGAAGATCCGAGCCAAGGTGGAGAAGCTGACGCGTCTGTTCGAGCGGCTGACGGAGATCGAGGTGACCGTCGACTTGGAGCGTCGGGACGCGCCGGTGGTCGATCTTCGCGTATCGGCCGAGCACAAGCGCGACTTCGTGGCCAGCCACGGTTCGAACGACCTGTTGGGCTCGGTCGACCAAGTCATTCACAAGCTGGAACAGCAGCTTCGCAAGTACAAGGAGAAGATTCAAGACCGCCACCGGGTTGCGGGCAACCGGCCGCAGCAGGTGGGCGACGAACCGGAGAACTGAGCCGCGGCGCGAGCCGGCCGCCCGGCAGCCCCTCGAGCGATGTCTCGCGGGGCGACTGCGGGAGCACCTCCGGCGAGGCAACGAAAGAGGAGAATCCGTGCATGAAATTCGCCGACTTTGTGATTCCCGAGGCGATTCGGGCCGAATTGGACGCCGAAGACAAGGAGGGCGTCATTCGCGAGATGTCCCAGGCGCTCTTGGACGCGGGAGGAATCGAGGACGAGGAGTTCGAGAGCATCGTCAAGGCCATCCTGAAGCGGGAGGAGCTGGGCAGCACGGGGATCGGCCGCGGCGTGGCCGTTCCCCACACCAAGCACCCTAGCGTGAAAAAGCTTGTTGGAACCGTGGCCGTCAGCGGCGAGGGAGTCGATTTCGACAGCCTCGACGGCGAGAAGGTTCATCTGTTTTTCTTGCTCGTTTCGCCCCCCGACCGCCCCGGCGATCACTTGAGGGCGCTGGAGAACATCTCCCGTCAACTGCGGGACGAGACCTTCTGCCGCTTCCTCAAGCAATCGAAGGCGGCGGCGGACATCCAGCAGCTGCTCGACGAGGCCGACAACAACCAGTTTGCCTCCTGACCCTCTCCCGACGAATCGATCCGCCATGACGTCACCCAGCAAAGCGACCCGGACGGTGACCGTGACCAACCGGGAGGGATTGCACCTGCGGGCGGCGAGCCTGATTGCCAAGTCGGCTGCGCGGTTCTCGGCCGAGGTGTCGCTGGCCAAGGGCGGCCATCGCGTCATGGCCACCGACGTGCTGCAGATGCTCTCGTTGGTTGCCCAGGCGGGCGAGCAACTGCAGGTCGAAGCCAGCGGGCCGGACGCGGTGCTTGCCGTCGAGGCCCTGGCGGAACTGTTCCACAACCAGTTCGAGGAAGAAGACCCCCAACGACGCCACGAGGCGAGCGGGTGCGATCGCTGCCGGGCCGATGCGGCCCCGGGCGACAATCTGCCGGCCTCGTGATCGAGCCAAGACCGACCAACGCAGCGCGGCGATCCGACTCTCGCGGCGAACGGCCTTCCCTTCGTCGCCGGCGAGTCGGGCGCCCGGCCCGGCCGAGGACATGCCGTCCGGCGGGTTGCTGAAAGACACGCATGCAGAAGCTTCAAGGGATCGCCGTTTCGCCCGGCGTGGCCATCGGCGAAGTGCTCGTGATGGACAACGAGGGGTTCCGCATCCCTCGGCGGTTCGTCGCGCGCGATGCCGTCGAAGACGAGATCGAGCGGCTCCACCAGGCCATTCACGCCGCCGACGAAGAGATCGTCCGCAGCCGCGACGCCGTGGCGAAGGAGCTGGGCGCGCAGTACGGCGCGATCTTCGAGGCGCACCGCCAGATGCTTCAGGACGCGCACCTGCGGAGCGAGCTGGAGGAGATGATCCGCCATCGGCATTACTCGCCCGAGTATGCCGTCAGCCGCACCATGCGGCGGTACGTCCAGGTCTTTCAGAAGGTCGAGGGGCACGATCTGGCCGAGCGGGCCGTCGACATTTTCGACGTCGAGAAACGCCTGCTCCGCAATCTTCTGGGGCGTCGCCGGGAAGGCATCACCCACCTGACTTCGCCGGTGCTCATCCTGGCCCACAATCTCACCCCCAGCGAGACGGCCAACCTCGACACCCGCTTCGTGCGGGGGTTCGTCACCGAGATCGGCGGTCCAGGCAGCCATACGGCGATCGTGGCCGAGGCCCTGCGCATCCCCGCCGTGGTGGGCACCGGGCCCTTCCTGAGCGACGTTTCGGGCGGCGACCAGGTCATCATCGACGGCGACCAGGGACTGGTGATCCTGCACCCCGACGAAGAGACGATCGCCCGCTACCAGCACGAAGCCGAGGAGATCCGCAGCTTGGCGGCTCGGCTGGAGACGCTTCGCCACCTGCCGGCCGAAACGGCCGACGGCGTGCGGGTCACGCTGATGGGGAACATCGAGTTTCCCTTCGAGGTCGATTACTGCGTCGAGCAGGGCGCCGACGGCATTGGGCTGTACCGCACCGAGTTCCTCTACCTCGGCGCGGCGACCGAGCCCGACGAGGAAGTGCACTTCCAGGCGTATTCGCGGGTGGTCCGGGCCATGGGCGACCGGCCGGTCACGATCCGCACGTTCGACCTGGGCGCCGACAAGGTTCCCCATCTCCCCCAGCCGGAGGACGAGCGCAACCCTTTTCTGGGCAATCGCAGCATCCGGCTGGCCCTGCGCAACCTGCCCATGTTCAAGCGGCAATTGCGAGCCATCCTGCGGGCCAGCACGCTGGGCAACGTGCGGATCATGTTCCCCTTGGTCGCGACCCTGCTCGAGCTGCGCCAGGCCAAGATGGTGCTGGGCGACGTGATGGAAGACCTCGAGGAGCGGGGCATCGAGTTCTCGCGCGACATCCCGGTGGGAATGATGGTCGAAGTGCCGTCGGCGGTCATCATGATCGACCAATTCGTCGAGGAGGTCGATTTCGTCAGCATCGGCACGAACGACCTGATCCAGTACACGCTGGCCGTCGACCGCAGCAACAAGGACATGGCGGCGCTGTACAACGCGGCCGACCCGGCCGTGCTGCGCCTGATCGCCATGACGATCCAGGCGGGGCTGCGCCAGTCGATTCCCGTGAACCTGTGCGGGCAGATGAGCGGCAACCCCACCTACGCGATGCTGCTGTTGGGCATGGGGCTGCGCCGATTCAGCGTGGCTCCCAGCGCGATCGCCGAGATCAAGAAGGTCTGCCGCAGCGTGACGATCGAGCAGTGCGAGGCGGTGGCCCGCCGGGCCATGTCCATGGAGAACGGGCGAAACATCCAGACGTTTCTGAAAGGCGAGTTGAAGAAGCACGTCCCCGAGTTGGGGACCTGGGCCGGCTCGGAGGGGAACGGCTTTTCCGAATGACACCGTTTCTTCGGGCGATCGGCCCCACACCATACACCGGAGAGGGCTGCCGCGGCGAACCCGCGACGCCCCTCCAGCCCGTCTGCCGCGAGCGAGAAGCCGCTTTCCGCGCGGCAGGGGGGTGCAACCAGTATCAAGGCTCCCCGCCACGAACGGCAGTGGCGGGGGGAGTTCGAACTTGATGGTTCGACACCGAGCACGTATTCGTTTCTGCAAGCAGGGAGATCTGCGTTGGATCGGGCACCGGGACCTGGCTCGCTCGATGGAGCGGCTGTTCCGGCGCGCCGGGCTGCGCCTGGCCATGAGTCAGGGTTTTCATCCCAAACCGCGGATGAGCTTTCCCTCGGCGCTGGCCCTGGGAATCGAAGGGCTCGACGAAGTCATGGAGATCGAGGTGGCCGAAGAGTGCGCCGCCGAGGCGATCCGCGATCGGCTCGCGCCGCACGCCGTTTCGGGCCTCGAGTTCCGCTCCGTGCGGGTTCTTTCGCCCGGCGACCGCAAGGCGCGTCTCCGCGCCGCGTCGTACGAGCTGCCCGTCCCCGCGTCGAGGCGCGGGGCGGCGGCCGAGCGGATCGCCGGGCTCCTGGCCGCGACCGCCGTTCCCCTCCACCGCCCCGGCAAGCGTCCCGTCGATCTGCGGGGCGACATCGAGCAACTGGCACTCCGGGAAGGGGTGCTCGCGATGCGTCTGCGACTCGACCGCGCGCCGTGCGCGGGCCCGCGCGACGTGCTTCGCGCGCTGGGGCTGGACGATCTGGAGCGGGAGGGCGCATGCCTGCGGCGGACCCGCGTGGAGGTCGAAACATGATCGCGGCGCCGCTCGAATCCCGCCCCGTCCGCTCCCTGCCCCGAATGCGCGCTCGCCCAACCTGCCGGCTGAGAAGGCGAGAACATGAAGCGAGAGATGCTGATCAACGTTCAGCAACCGGAGGAGAGCCGGATTGCCATCATTGAGGACGGAGTGCTCGAAGAGCTTTACGTCGAGCGCACGGGCCAGGACAACTACGTGGGGAACATCTACAAGGGGGTCGTGGTCAACCTGGAGCCCAGCATTCAAGCCGCCTTCGTCGATTTCGGCGTGGGGCGCAACGGGTTCCTTCACATCAGCGACGTCGAGCCGCAATACTTCCGGCAGGGAGGCTTCGACCCCGACAAGGCCGCGGGGGCGAACGAGCGGCGCCCCGCGCGGGGCGGGCGGGGGCCGGGCAAGGAAGGCGGCGACCGCTTCGACGACGACGTTTTGCCGCCCCGCCCGCGCGGCCGCGGCTCGCGGCCCGGTGCCCGCCCCCGCGTCAAGCCGCCCATCCAGGACGTGCTCCGCCGCGGCGACGAGGTTCTCGTCCAGGTGATCAAGGAAGGCATCGGCACGAAAGGCCCGACGCTTTCGACCTATATCAGCATTCCCGGCCGCTACCTGGTGCTCATGCCCGCGCTGGGGCGCGTGGGCATCTCGCGCAAGATCGAAGACGAAGAGGTCCGCCACCGTCTCCGCGACATCATGGCCGAACTCAACCCGCCCCGCGGCTTGGGGTTCATCGTCCGCACCGCCGGCTCCGACCGCACCAGGAAGGAACTCTCGCGCGACCTGGCCTATCTGCTGCGCCTGTGGAAGGTCATCGTCCGGCGAATCAAGAACCTGCCGGCGCCGGTCGACATCTACGAAGAGAGCGACATGATCATCCGCACGATCCGCGACATCTTCACCGCCGACGTCGACATGATCTACATCGACGAGCCCTCGGCCTACGAGCGGGCGCGCGAATTCCTCCAGTTGGTCATGCCCCGCTACGTCAACCGCCTCCAGTTGTACGAGGGCCGCGAGCCCCTGTTTCACAAGTACGGCATGGACGGCGAAATCGCGAAGATCCACCAACGCGTGGTCCCCCTGAAACAAGGCGGTTCGATCGTCATCGACCAGACCGAGGCCCTGGTCGCCATCGACGTCAACAGCGGCAACTTCCGCGCCGACGACTCGGCCGAAGAAACCGCCTACCAGATGAACCTGCTGGCCGCCCGCGAAATCGCCCGCCAGATCCGACTCCGCGACCTCGGAGGCGTCATCGTCAACGACTTCATCGACATGCGAAAGGAGAAACACCGCCGCGGAGTCGAGCGGGCCCTGCGCGATGCCACGAAACGCGATCGGGCTCGGACGAAAATCCTTCGGACTAGCCCTTTCGGACTGATCGAAATGACCCGACAGAGGGTCCGGCCGAGCCTCAAACGAAGCGTCTACCGCGACTGCCCCGCCTGTGGCGGGACGGGCGTCATCAAGTCGCCCGAAAGCATGGCGATCGAAGTCGTCCGATTGCTCATCCTGGCCAGCCAGACCCCGGAAATCGCGAGCGTCGTTGTCACCGTCTCCGAAGAGGCCGCCGTCTACCTGAACAACTGGAAGCGGCGAGAAATCACCCACTTGGAGGACGTCGGCAAGATGCGCGTTCAAATCGTCGGGGCCGAGACCGCAGGACCGGAACAACTGGCGATCGAGTGCCGCGACGCCGAGAACCGCCCCATCCCCTTCCTGCGCTAACCCGAGCGAGCGTGCCAGACGTGGCGCATGGGTACGCCCGAGTCGCTGCGGCCGGCTGGAATTCGTTGACCCTGGCGAAACGGTCATTTACAATAATGATAATGGTGGGGGTCGGGTTCCCGTTCGGGGTAAACGACGGGCTTTTCCTGTGATTTCGGAAGCCAGGCGATGGGCGAGCGCTCGCCGCGTGGGCGGAGGGATGTCTGCGGTGACTGCGGCCCCGGCATATTGGTGCAGCCGTCAACTCTCGATCACGGTCGACGGTCCCGAGGGGCTCGTCGCCACCGTGCTCGAGAAACCTTTCGCCCGGGTCGGCTCCCACGAGTTCTCCGAAATCAGCCTGCCCGACCAGCACGTGCGGCGGCGCAGCCTGTACCTTCACGCCGCGCACTCGGGCGTTTTCTGCATCGACCTCACCCACCCCGAGTCGCCGAAGAGCGTCTGGCCTCATCTGCGAAGCCCCGGGCTGCGAGGGTGGCTCGACCCCGACCGGCCGATCTCCCTCGGTCCGTTTCGACTCTCGGCGCGACTCGCCCACGGTGCCGCGCCGGGCGACGAGCCGCTTCCCGATCTCCAGGCCAAGGGCAGCGCCGCGTCGCCGTTTCCCGTCGTCACCGCTTGCGTGAACGGTAAGGACCTCGGCACGCGCGTCCTCACCCGGCAACTCACCGTGGTCGGGCGCCACGCCTCCTGCTCCATGCAGTTGACCAGCCACTCGGTGTCGGCCGTCCACTGCGTCCTGTTCTGGGATGGGAAATCGCTCTGGGTGGTGGATCTCTTGAGCGGAAACGGCACCCTCCTCGGCGATCAACCCGTCGAGGTCGCGCGGGTTCCGCTGGGGGGACGACTCCGGCTGGGCCGAGTCGAGCTGGTCTATCTCAGTCGCGTGCGCGAACGCGACGTCCTCGACGCCTCGGGAAGCAGCGCACCGCTTCTGCCGAGCGACTCGGCCAGTGCTCCCTCCGTGGCCGAGCCGGTCGACTCGCCCTCGCCGGACGAATGTCCGAAGTCGGAGCCGGCCCTTGCGGAGGCCGCCGAGGAACTCGAACGGCAAAGGGCCGCGCTCGATGCGCGGCAACAGGAGTGGCAGCGCCGGATGCGCCAGTCGGAGGCGGATCTCGCCGACGGCCAGGCTCGGCTCGATGCTCGTCTCCACGCGTTGGAAACACGAGAGGCCGAAGGGCTTCGCCAGCAGGAACAAACCGCGAGGTCGCTCGCCGATCAAGCCGACCAGATCGCCCGCGAGCGCGCCGAGTGGGAAGCCGAACGCGCCCGCCAGGAAGACGATCTGGCCGCGCGGCGCCGCGATCTGGACGCCGGGCTGGCGCAGCTCGCCTCGCTTCAAGCCCAATTCGAGAGCGAACGG
>Ga0334892_1000493_pt1 | contig 47764 bp, 42 predicted proteins | sample GraSluR3_MG_4_FD_207213 | JGI IMG/M metagenome (GOLD analysis project Ga0334892, IMG submission 207213) | Sludge microbial communities from methane-producing bioreactor in Wageningen University, Netherlands - Granular Sludge_15_04-R3 | ecosystem: Engineered > Bioreactor > Anaerobic >...
GATTTCGCTATTGCTTCCTCTCGCCCACACCTCACGATATGAACCTTGCAAGTCGCTTTAGGGTTCGTCGGCAACTACGTCCCTTGTGGACTTTCACCACAGACAAACTGCATGCCCGTCATACTTTAAAAATGGAACCTGGATAATTATCCAGGTTCCATAATGTAATTTCTATGTTTAATCCATCAGTGTCCTTTCAACTTCCTTCCTCAGCTTCTCAAGGATCCTCTTCTCTATCCTTGAAACGGTCATCTGGGAAATGTCCAGGTTGTTAGCTATTGTGACCTGGGTTTTCTTGTTGAAGTACCTTTCAATGAGTATTTCCTTTTCAACTTCATTGAGCTTCTCCATGGTCTTCATCAGGAAGTCGTTGTTTTCAATCCTGCTGAAATAAAGGTCGTCCTCACCGATCAGCTCGGCCAGATTAACCTCCTTGTCATCATTATGTGAATCAAAGGTCACATCCAATGACTGGGGAGTGTAGACCTTGCTTGCCTCCATTGCCTCCAGAATATCCTCCTCGGAGGTGTTAAGATAGTTAGCAATATCCTCAACAGTTGGAACCCTTTGAAGCTCCTGGCTCAGGTGGACCTTGGCGTTGTTGATCTTCTTTGAGAGCTCCTGGATCCTTCTAGGAACCCTTATTGTCCAGCCCTTGTCCCTGAAATACTTCTTGATCTCACCAATGATTGTAGGAGTAGCAAAGCTTGAGAATTCAAAGCCCTTGTCGATATCATACCTGTCTATGGCATAAATGAGACCTATGCTGGCAACCTGGTAAATGTCATCATAATCTATCCCCCGGTTGGCATACTTTTTGGCTAAAATCTCAGCAATATAAAGATGTCTCTCGATCAGCACATCCCTAAGCTCTCTGTTAGGATTATCCTTGTACTGTCTGAACATTTTCTTCAGCTCTGCTTTTTCTGAAGCGTTGTTCTTTTCTTTGTCGTGATGCTGCTTGTTTGCCATAGGACAACCATCCTTAATCTATATATTTGATCAATCTGATTTCTTCATCAGTGTAATAGGCTTCATCCATCAATGATTCAATGATCATCCTGCCAAGTGCTGCTTCTTTGCTTTCCTCGTTGCCACCAGTAATATTCCAATGGAGGGATACTTCAAGCTTGTTCTTGTGAATCTGAAATTCAATTTCAATGGATTCATCGGATGATTTTCCATAGGAAAGAATGAAGGCTTCTCCCATGGCAACCTTTAGGTCCTCTATCTCGTCAATATTGTATCCCACCTTGTTACCTATTGATGAGGATATCAATCTTATCATGCTTGTGTAGTCAGGCTTTTTGGGAATGGTCACAACTATAATGTCGTTATTCATCTCCGTCACCTCTTATAACAAAAAGCTTGTCAAGTTCCGTTATATCAAATAGTTTTCTGATATTAGGCTTAATATTGTCAATGTAGATCTTGAACTCTGTTTCCTGAAGCATCTTCAATACGCTGATAAGCGCTCCAAGCCCTGTACTATCAATGTATTCAAGGTGATCTCCTTCAATTACGAGATCCGCTTTTCTGTTTTCAAAGGCGTTCACAATCTCCTCCTTGAATACAGATGAGGTATAGATATCGATCTCACCAATTGGCTTTATTACCCATTGGTTGTCGTCGTAATTAAAATCAACTTTCGTATTCAATGACATTCATTCTTCCCTCCATCTCGTTTGGTTTTAGTTCATTTTATAACATATATGTTGCAATGTAAAGGATAGCCTTGCTTCCTAGTCTTCCATATACCTGGCCACTGCAACTATTTTGTCCTCTTTGGTCCTCATAAGTGTTACACCCTGGGTGTTTCTGCCCATTATGGTTATATCCTTGATTGCAAGTCTTATGATTGTACCGTTCATGGTGATCATCATTACTTCGTCCTGATCACTCACAACCTTGGCTGAGACTATTTCTCCGGTCTTTTCCTTTATGCTGTAGGTTATAAGTCCCTTGCCACCCCTGTTCTGGGCCTTGTACTCTGAAAGCTCAGTTCTCTTTCCAAATCCCTTTTCAGAAATCACCAATAAATATTTGTCATCCTCCACAATCTCCATAGATACTATGGCATCCCCTTCATTAAGGGTCATGGCCTTGACTCCCATTGCAGTTCTTCCCATGTTTCTAACATCTGTCTCATGGAATCTTATTGCCATTCCTCCATGGGTTACAACAATAAGATCCTGGTTTCCATCAGTCAATCTCACGCTTATGAGCTCATCTCCATCATGAAGTGAAATTGCAATAAGGCCGTTCTTCCTGATGTTTACAAACTGGTCAAGCTCAGTTTTCTTGATGGTTCCTTCCCTTGTTACCATGACAAGGTTACTGTCTGGATCCTGCTTGTAGAGGGGAATGATTGCAGATATCTTTTCGTCTGCATTAAGCTGCAGTAGATTCACTATTGCAGTTCCCCTCGAAGTCCTGCTTCCCTCCGGAATCTCATATGCCTTAAGGGAGTAGACCTTTCCTTTGTTTGTAAAGAACAGGATCGTACTGTGGGTAGATGTGATGTAAAGGTCCTCAACAAAGTCCTCATCCTTCTTGGACAGTGCAATTACACCTCTTCCACCTCTCTTCTGTGGTCTGTAGGTACCTTCAGGCATCCTCTTTATATATCCAAAGTGAGTAAGGGTTATTACAACATCCTCTTCCTCTATCATGTCCTCTATGTTGATTTCATCCTCTGAAAGCTTGATCTGGGTACGTCTAAGGTCGCCGTACTTGTCCTTGATCTCGATCAGCTCCTCCTTGATTACATTAAGGATCAGTCTTTCACTGGCAAGAATCTCCCTGTATTTGTTAATAAGCTTAATCAGCTCTTCATACTCCTCTTCAAGCTTTTCTCTTTCAAGACCTGTCAATCTTCTAAGTCTCATATCAAGGATTGCCTGTGCCTGTTTCTCTGACAGTGAAAAATTTTCAATCAAGGCACTTTTAGCGCTTTGGTCATCACTTGCAGCCCTTATTATCTTGATGATCTGGTCTATGTTGTCCAGGGCAATCTTTAAGCCTTCAACAATATGCGCCCTGTCCTCAGCCTTTGTAAGATCGTACTGGGTTCTTCTTGTAACTATCTCCTTCTGGTGCTCAAGGTAATGATGGAGCATCTCCTTTAGGTTAAGAACCTTTGGCTCACCATTTACAAGAGCTAGATTTATTATTCCAAATGTTGTTTGTAGCTGGGTCTGCTTGTAAAGGTTATTAAGAACAACCTTTGGGTTTGCATCCCTCTTAAGCTCAATTACAATTCTCATACCTTCCCTGTCGGATTCATCCCTAAGGTCGGATATTCCCTCCAGTTTCTTGTCTCTTACATATTCAGCAATCTTTTCAATCAGGGCTGACTTGTTGACCTGGTATGGAATCTCTGTAACTATTATGCTGTGCTTTCCTCTGTTTGACTCTTCAATTTCAGCAACAGCCCTCATCTTGACCTTGCCCCTACCGCTTCTGAAGGCCTTTCTGATCCCTTCCTTTCCCATTATGGTTGCACCAGTTGGGAAATCAGGTCCCTTTATCACCTTCATCAGGTCATCTATTGCTACATCTGGATCCTCAATCATCATTTCTATTCCCTCAACAACCTCTCTAAGGTTGTGGGGGGGAATGTTTGTGGCCATACCTACTGCAATACCTGATGAACCGTTTACAAGTAGATTCGGGAATCTGCTTGGCAACACTACCGGCTCCTTAAGGGTTTCATCAAAGTTTGGTCTGTAATCAACGGTCTCCTTGCCAATGTCCCTTAGCATCTCAGTTGCAAGCTTTGTCATTCTGGCCTCTGTATAACGCATGGCCGCTGCACTGTCGCCGTCGACACTACCAAAGTTACCATGACCATCCACAAGCAGATATCTTGTATTGAAATCCTGTGCCAGTCTTACCATTGCTCCATAAACAGAACTATCACCGTGTGGGTGGTACTTACCAAGTACGTCTCCGACAACCCTTGCTGACTTCCTGTACTGCTTGTCAGGGGTCATGTTCAGCTCATCCATAGCATATAGTATTCTTCTGTGAACAGGCTTAAGTCCATCTCTTACATCAGGGAGAGCACGACTTACTATTACGCTCATGGCATAATCCAGATAAGAGCTTTTCATTTTGTCTTCTATATTTACATCAATCAACTTATCTCTTACGTTTTCGTTTTCCATATTCTCCTCCTAGATGTCAAGATTCTTAACATACTTAGCATTTTCTTCTATAAATTCACGTCTTGGTTCAACCTTGTCACCCATTAGGGTTGTGAATATCTCATCAGCAGCCACTGCATCATCAACATTCACCTTTATAAGTGTCCTGGTCTCAGGATCCATTGTGGTGTCGTATAGCTGCTCAGCATTCATCTCTCCAAGACCTTTGTATCTCTGAATATTGTAGTTGGAATTTCTTCCAAGCTCATTGAGCAGGGTATCAAGCTCCTTGTCAGAATAACAATAGTGCTCCTGCTTTCCCTTGGATACCTTGTAAAGAGGAGGCTGTGCAAGATAAATGTTTCCATTGTCCAGCAATCCCCTCATATACCTATAGAAGAATGTAAGGAGTAGGGTTGCAATATGTGCACCGTCAACGTCGGCGTCGGTCATGATTATTATCTTGCCGTATCTTAGCTTGTTTATATCAAAGTCCTCTCCAATTCCAGTACCAAATGCTGTAATCATTGCTTTTATCTCATTGAAACTTAGAATTTTATCAAGCCTTGCCTTTTCAACATTCATTATCTTTCCTCTAAGTGGAAGTATGGCCTGGAACTTCTTGTCCCTTCCCTGCTTTGCACTACCACCCGCCGAATCACCCTCGACTATATATATCTCTGTTTCACTGGATTCATTTGACTGGCAATCTGCAAGCTTGCCTGGAAGAGTTGTGTTGTCGAATATACTTCTCTTTCTTGTAAGGTCTCTCGCCTTTCTTGCGGCTTCCCTTGCCCTTTTTGAGCTTATTGCCTTATCAAGTATTACCTTTGCGGTCTTTGGATTCTCCTCTAGATAGTCATTTAAGAATTCATAGGTCAGGGACTCAACTATTCCCCTGGTTTCACTGTTTCCAAGCTTACCCTTTGTCTGTCCCTCAAACTGAGGCTCAGGTAGCTTCACTGAAAGGATTGCAGTCATTCCCTCTCTAATGTCTTCACCGGAAAGATTGTCATCCTTTTCCTTTAGGAAGTTATACTTCCTTGCATAGTCGTTTACACACCTTGTAAGGGCTGTCCGCAGTCCGGAAAGGTGTGTTCCTCCCTCTGCAGTACCTATGTTGTTTGCAAAGGTAAACACATTTTCAGTGTAGCCGTCCGTATATTGGATGGCCAGCTCCACTGTTGTAAAATCCTTCTCGTTTTCAAAGTATATTACCTGCTTGTGTAGTGCAGTCTTGTTCTTGTTTATATATTCAACAAATGATTTTATTCCGCCTGTATAATGAAAATCCTTTTTAGCACCCGTCCTTTTGTCATCAAGGGTTATCTTTATTCCCCTGTTAAGGAATGCCATCTCTCTGAACCTGTGCTCAAGGGTATCGAAAATAAATTCTGTTGTTTCAAAAATCTCATCATCGGCCTTGAAATGGATCAATGTACCTGTTGAATCAGCTTCTCCAATACACTCCAGATCCCCGTCCGGTTCGCCTCTCTTAAAGGACTGCTGATATAGTTTGCCGTCCCTTTTAACCCTTGCAACCAACCACTCTGAAAGAGCGTTTACAACGGAAACACCTACCCCGTGAAGTCCACCTGATACCTTATATGCTGAGTTATTGAACTTACCTCCTGCATGAAGTATTGTAAGTACCGTTTCCACAGTTGATTTCCCAGTCTGGGGATGGGTTTCAACAGGTATACCGCTACCGTTGTCCTCTATCATAACTGAGTTGTCTTCAAGTATGGTTACATTTATTGTATCGCATATACCAGCAAGAGCTTCGTCTATACTATTGTCCACCACCTCGTATACCAGATGATGAAGTCCTTTGGGTCCCGTGCTGCCAATATACATACCAGGTCTTTTTCTTACAGGCTCAAGCCCAGTAAGAACCTGTATTTCATTGGCAGTATAATGTCTGCCGTTTTCATTTACATTAATATCATTGGCCATTTACTTCCCTCCAAGTTTTAATTCCTTTATACAGGCATCCTTCCTGTACATAAAAATACTCCTTTTCATAACCTCTAAAACCATTTATCTCAACAGCATCAGTTGTTGTGATAAAGGTCTGCATCTTACTGAACAGCTCTGTAAGGTATTTCCTCCTATCCTCATCAAGCTCTGAATAGACATCATCAAGAAGAAGAACAGGGTAATACCCTGTATCTTTCTTAAGTATTTCAACCTCTGACAGCTTCAGAGTCAATACAAGTGATCTCTGCTGTCCCTGTGATGCATAGGTTTTTGAATCGTTTCCATTTATCATTATACTGAAATCATCCCTGTGGGGACCTATCTCAGTAGTACGGACCTCAATATCCCTTTGTCTGTTCTCTCTTAAGGCATTCAACAGGTTATTCTCAACCTGGCTTAAGTTTTTTTCAATTGATACACTTGAATCATATTCCATTTCCAGTGTCTCTTTCCCATCTGTAATGATGCTGTGTATCTCCTTTGCTTCCTTAAGCAGCAACTTCAGATAATTGTCTCTTTCCAGCATTATCAATGCGCCAGACTTTGCAAGCTGCATGTCGAACACATCCAAAAGACCTGATATGTCACCTTTGAACCTGAAGGATTTCAACAGATTGTTTCTCTGAAAAAGAATCTTGTTGTACCTTCTCAGATTGTAATGATAAAGAGGCTTTATCTGGGAAATACTCATGTCAAGGTAACTTCTCCTGTTGCTGGGTCCTTCCTTTACAAGTCTCAAATCCTCAGGCGAAAACAAGACCACCTTAAGCCCTGTGTCAAGCTCCCTGTAATTCTTAAGCTCAATCTTGTTTACCTTTATTCTCTTTGTCTTGTCCCTTTCAAGCTTAACCTCGGTGAGTTTGTCCCTCTCCCCTATTTTAAGCTGAGTTCCAATGTATGCCTCATCCTTCTGAAAATTTATTATTTCCCTGTCCCTGTTTGTTCTAAATGATCTTCCTGTTGAGCACATATAGATTGCTTCAAGTAAATTTGTCTTTCCCTGGGCATTTTTCCCAACAAGAATATTTATGCCAGGACTGAAGCTAACTCCCACATTATTGTAATTTCTAAAATTTATCAGTCTTATTCCTTCTACAATCAATAATTACACTCCCCAGGACTTAGGAATTTTAACAATATATATTATACCACAACAAAATGATACTGGTCGTCTATCTCCACCTTATCATCTTTTCTGATCTTCTTTCCTCTTTCCAAAGCAACCTGTCCGTTAACCTTTACCATCCCATCTGCTATCATCATTTTTGCCTGTCCACCAGTCTGGGCAATTCCACAGTGCTTAAGAAACTGGTCCAGTTTGATGAATTCAGTGTCAATTCTTATTTCTTCCATATATACACTCCCTTAAAAGTCATCCTGTGCCAATCTAACCGGCAGTACCAGGTAGGTGTAGGTATCGTCATCCACTCCATTTATAATGCATGGATTAAGGCTTCCCACAAAATTCATCACTATTTCTTCATTGTCCATTATCTTTATTCCTTCAAGTATATACCTTGAGTTAAATGCTATGTTCAGATCATCTCCATCCTGGTCCGAGTTGATTTCTTCATACACATCACCCATTTCAGAATTAGACTTTATTATCAACTCACCGTTTGAAACTGAAATCTTAACAAGATTTGCCTTTTCTTCCTTAGCAAGAAGTGAAGCTCTCTCAAGACCATTTTGAAGACTTCTTCTATTTACTATTACTTTGGTCTTGTGGTCAGATCTCATGATGTCCTTGTAATTGAAGAATTGTCCCTCAAGAAGCTTAGAGTACATTATTGTGTCCCCAAGGTTAAATATTACCTGTCCCTGAGAAAGACTTATGGTAAGGTCCTCCTCCTTGTCCTCTAGTATCTTGTTAAGCTCATTTAGGGATCTCCCTGGAATTATGATCTTTTCATCTATATCAGATTGGGTTGGCATTTTTCTAAGTGCAAGCCTGTATCCGTCAAGTGAAACAAATGAAATTTCCTTGTTGGCTATTTCAAGCAATACTCCAGTAAGTGATGGTCTTGTTTCATCCTGGGTCGTTGCAAATACAGTCTGCCTAATTGCAGACTTCAAGAGGTCCTTTGATATTGTAAATTGATTTTCTTCCATTATTATTGGAAGGTCCGGATAATCCTCACCTGAGTTTCCGATTATATTGAACTCTGCATTCTGGCATTTGATGTGAACATGGTTGTCCTTTACATGAAAGCTTATCGTGTCATCGGGCAGCTTCTTTACAATATCTCCGAATATCCTGGAATTAAGTACTATCTTCCCCTTTTCCTCAACAGAAGCCTCTATGAAGGTTTCTATACTTATTTCAAGATCCGTGGCGGTAAGCTTTAAGCCGTTGTCATTTGCCTGAATAAGGATACCATCAAGTATCTGAAGTGTGGACCTGGTTGAGATACCTCTTTGAGCTATTGTTATATGTCTTGCAAGATCTTTTTGCTCTACTTTGAATTTCATTTTTATCCCCCTCTTTTAGAATAATAGAATAAGAAACTATAGTAGTAATAGTAGTAGGACATGTGATTATGTGGATAAGTCCATCAAATTATTTAACCTGTTGATTAGCAGGATTTAATAACATGTGGATAACCTTAAAAATTTATTAAATCTTTTCCACAAGAAATCACTTTCCAAGCTCTTCTATTATGTTATTGATTTTATTTCTAAGCTGGTAGTCAGATTCAATATCCGTAGATATTTTCTCACAGGCATGGATTACAGTTGTATGGTCTCTTCCGCCGAATTCATCCCCAATTTTTGGCAGTGAGAGATCTGTCAGCTCCCTGGTGAGATACATAGCAATCTGTCTAGGATATGCTATTGCCCTGGTTCTTTTCTTGGAATTGAAGTCATCCATTCTGATGTCGAATCTCTTTGAAACCTTGTCCTTGATTAGGTCCACGGTAATTTCAACTGGCTTGTTGTTTGAGATAATGTCCTTAAGAGCCTCTTCGGCAAGCTCCTCAGTTATTGCCTTGTTGGTTAGTGATGAATATGCAACAACCCTTATAAGGGCTCCCTCAAGCTCTCTTATATTTGATTGTATCTTGTTTGCTATAAGAAGCATTACATCATCAGGTATCTCCATGTTCTCAAGATTTGCTTTCTTCCTTAATATAGCAATTCTGGTCTCCAGATCAGGAGCCTGTATGTCTGTTATAAGACCCCACTCAAATCTTGATCTTAGTCTGTCCTCAAGGGTTGGTATTTCCTTCGGAGGTCGGTCGCTTGAGATTATTATCTGCTTGTTTGCATCGTGTAGTGCATTAAAGGTATGGAAGAACTCCTCCTGTGTACCTTCCTTTCCTGCAATAAACTGGATGTCGTCAATAAGAAGGACATCAACATTTCTATATTTGTTTCTGAATTCTTCATTTCTGTACTCTCTGATCGAATTGATCAGCTCATTGGTGAACTTTTCACTTGAGACATAAACAACCTTTGCATTTGGATTCTGACTGAGAATATAATGTCCAATTGCATGCATCAGGTGAGTTTTACCAAGTCCAACCCCACCATATATAAATAGGGGGTTATAGGTTTGAGCAGGCGCTTCCGCAACAGCAACTGAAGCCGCATGGGCAAATTCGTTGCTCTTTCCTGTTACAAATGTACCGAAGGAGTATTTTGGATTCAGCTTGGATTTGTTCAGAATATCCTCATTTTCAACTTCCTTTGGCGATGGTGGTGATGGCTGCACTTCCTCTCCAGGGATTATAAACTTGATGTTATAATTGCTTCCTGTTATCTGGTTGATGGCATTTCTTATGAGATTGAAGTACCTCCCCTCCAGTATCCCTTTGGTGAAATCATTGGGGGCTCCAAGCACAATCTCATCATCTGTCAGGCTTATGGGCTCAATTGATTTTAGCCAGGTGTTAAAGCTGACTTCAGTCAATTCAACCTTAATGAGATTCAGGACATCCTCCCAGATCTGATCCAAATTCCTTTCCATATAATAACCTCCCTAAAAATTATCAACAAATTTATCAACAGAAAAATTTCCATTATAGATATTAACATGTATAATGATTTCTGTGGATAAAAATATCAACTCTTTGTTGATTAAGTAAAAAAAAGCTTAAGCATATTTCTTGTCCACACTATCCATAAGGGCATATTGTGGATAAAAACTTAAACAAATTACGATTCTTTAATATAAAAACAGGGATTTATTTAAAAGTTATACACAATCTATCCACAAAGTGTGAATAACTTCCACTTATCCACTGCTATTAAAAACTTATCAACATCCTCTACTATCTTATCAAATATAGGGTGGATATTCAATAAAATTATCCACAGCATCCATAGGGTGTTGAAATCATGTTTTGTGGATATTAGTCAATTAAAATCCTTGACACACAGGGGCTTAATACATATAATTTATAGTAGTGTTTTGTGATTTGAATTAGTGAACTCTATATTGTATATATAGGTAATATCTTTTATTACTTGAAGGAGGTGTGTTGGGTGAAGAGAACGTTTCAACCTAAGAAGAGGCAAAGAAGCAAGGAGCACGGTTTCAGAAAAAGAATGAAAACCAGATCTGGCAGGAATGTACTAAAAGCTAGAAGAAAAAAAGGTAGAAAAAGACTTTCTGCATAAGGCCGCTTGTTAGTGGCCTTTTCTAACGAATGGGAAAGATTTTTCTTCTGGCAGGCAAAGGCCATTTAAGGTGGAGTTATAATGGAAAAGAAAAATAGACTTAGGAAAAATATGGAGTTTAAGAAGGTTTATAAAGCACGAAAGAATTTCTGGAACAGAAATCTGATTCTTTACATCAGAAGAAATGGAACAAAAGAGACCAGGATTGGAGTATCAATCACCAGAAAAGTAGGAAATGCCGTTGTCAGAAACAAGCTTAAGAGAAGAATCAAGGAACTTAACAGCAGATATATTGAAAATCTTAAGTCAGGGTATGATATTGTTATCATACCTAAAAAAAACGCTGTTGACCTATCCTTTAAGGATTTGGAAAGCGCCTTGAAGCACATTTATAAGCTATCAGGTGTTTGGAAATAAGGTGATTAAATGACACGAATAGCGATATTGTTGATAAGATTCTACCAAAGGATTATCTCAAGATACATTCTTACTGGGAACAATTGCAGATTTTATCCCACTTGCTCAGAATATTCACTTCAAGCATATAAAAAGTATGGATTTATAAAAGGTTCATACCTGTCAGCAAAAAGAATATTAAGATGCAATCCCTTCAACGAAGGAGGATATGATCCGCTTAAATAATGGGAGGTTAACAAATGATTGGATTTCTAGGTAACATACTGGGATCATTATTGAGATTTGTATATGATATTGTCTCATCTACCATAGGTACTGAGCCCGAGTCAATTTCATTCTATGCATTGGCTATTATCTTGACTACTATAGTATTCAAGCTGATGCTTTTGCCAATAAATCTTCAGCAAACAAGGTCCACTAAAAAAATGAGTGAAGTGCAGCCCTTGATGAAGGAGATTCAGACCAAGTATAAAAACGAACCACAAAAAATGCAGGAAAAGATGCAGGAACTTTACAAGGAACACAAGTATAACCCAGCGTCAGGTTGCTTGATACTACTTATTCAGCTGCCAATCATATTTGCATTCTTTACAGTATTTAGAGAGCCTCAAGCATATGCTTTCAGCGATCCAGGAATGTATGAGAGCATGGCCAAGAACTTTCTATGGATAGCAAACCTGGAGAATCCGGATCCCTTGCTTTGGGGACTTCCACTTTTGGCTGCGGCTACAACATTCCTTCAGAGCAAGACCATGAGTACGGCTTCTTCAAAGGATCCGCAGGCTCAATCAACCCAGAAGATAATGAATTACATGCTACCCATAATGATATTTTGGGCTTCAAGGAGCTTTCCGGCAGGACTGGCTCTGTATTGGGTAGTAAGTAACTTTTTCACAATAGTACAGCAAGTTATTACAAACAAGTCTTTAATGAAAATTAAGGGGGCAAAATAGTATGAAATTTGTTGTAAAAACTGCCAAAACCGTTGAAGAAGCCCTCCAAGAGGCTTTGATAGATCTTAAAGCCACTGAGAAGGATGTTGAATACGAGGTTATAGAGGAAGCATCAAAGGGATTGTTTGGACTTATAGGTACAAAGGAAGCAAAGGTAAAGGTTGTGCTTAAAAACGATCCAGAAGAGACAGCAGACAAGTTTCTCGATGGAATCCTAAAAGGAATGGGAATTATAGCCCTTCACGACATATCTATTGAGGATGATATCTTAAAGATTGAGATAAACAACATTTCATCATCGGACATGGGAATACTTATTGGAAAAAGAGGAAACACTCTTGACTCAATCCAATATCTTTTGAGCCTTGCAATCAACAAGGACAGGGAAAATTACCTCAGGGTACTTCTGGATGCTGAAGGCTACAGGGCTAAGCGAGAGGAAACACTTAAGAGACTTGCCAACAAGATGGCTGAAAAGGCCAAATACAGCAAGAGACCTGTAAAGCTGGAGCCAATGAATCCATATGAAAGAAGAATAATCCACTCGGCATTGCAGGAGTTTGATGGAGTGAGCACCTACAGCGAAGGCAATGAGCCGTACAGAAGAGTCGTAATAGTTTCCAAATAAAGTTAAACCAATTACATTCAACAAAAGCCCACTGGTTGGGCTTTTGTTTTTTGCCCTCTCCCCCGCCCCATTGAGGGTCATCTGAATGTTTTTTTCAAAAATGTTAAAAAGTAGATTGAATTATTGTTATAATGAAATAGAATAGTTAAGATATTAGGTATTGCTTGAGGAGTTGATTTTATGTCAGAGACAATTGCAGCCATTTCAACAGCTGTAGGTGAAGCAGGCATAGGAATTGTCAGAATGAGCGGACGTGAGTCCCTTGATATTGCAAAGTTGGTTTTTTCAAGAACCAATGATCAGGAAGTTAAGGCTAAGGATAACAAGAGACTTTTATATGGCCATATAATGGATGGAGATACAATCATAGATGAGGTGTTAGTTGCATTTATGCATGAACCATACACCTACACCAGGGAAAATATGGTGGAAATATACTGTCATGGCGGTATAATACCTGTCAAGAAGACACTGGAGCTGCTTCTCAAAAAGGGAGCCAGACTTGCGGAACCAGGTGAATTTACAAAACGGGCATTCCTTAACGGAAGACTTGACCTATCACAGGCTGAAGCCGTAATAGATATAATTAAGTCAAAAACTGAAAAAAGCTATGACGTATCCCTTAATCAGCTTGAAGGAAGCCTAAGCCGTGAGGTTGAGGATATCAGAAGAATCCTCCTGGGAATGATTGCTCACATAGAGGTTTCAATTGATTTTCCAGAGGATGACATCGAAGAGGTGACCTATGATGAGCTTATAAGGGATGGAAATCAGGTCAAGGAAAGAATTGAAAAGCTACTGTCAACATCTGGAAGAGGCAAAATATTAAGGGATGGATTGAATACGGTTATCCTTGGTAAGCCAAATGTTGGAAAATCATCACTTCTAAATGCTGTGCTAAGGGAAAACAGGGCTATAGTGACAGATGTTCCTGGGACCACCAGGGATATTATTGAAGAGTATGTTAATATCGATGGTATCCCCTTAAGGATAATGGATACTGCAGGTATAAGACATACCGAGGATCTGGTGGAGAGAATCGGCGTAGACAGAGCAAAGGATACCCTGGCGAAGGCGGACCTTATAATAGCAATTTTTGACATATCAAGGAGCCTATCCGAGGATGATCATCATATAATAGATTTGATCAAGGATAAGAAAACAATCGTGCTTCTGAACAAGACAGATCTTCCGAGAGAATACGATGAAGCACTTTTCAGGGAATATTTTGATGCAAATCAGATAATCAACACTTCCATGATCAAAGGTGTCGGAATAGATGAGCTCGAGAATGCCATTAGAGCCATGTTTTACGGCGGAGACATACAAATGGATTCCGATATGGTTATAACCAATATAAGGCATAAGAACCAGCTTGAAAAGGCAATGGAAAATATTGGAAGTGTATTGGACGACCTGACCCAGCTGATCCCACTTGATTGCCTTGAGGTGGACTTGAGAAGCTGCTGGGAAAATCTGGGAGAGATAACTGGTGAAAGCATAAACGAGGATATCTTGGATAAGATATTCAGCGAGTTCTGCATTGGCAAGTAGATAAACAGAGAAAGGTGAGCATTATGATTGAAACAAAGACCTATACAGGTGGAAAATACGATGTCGTAGTTGTTGGTGCCGGACATGCAGGTGTTGAAGCGGCCCTTGCTGCCAGCAGAATGGGACTTAAGACCCTGATCCTGACCATCAGCCTTGATGGTGTGGTAGCATTGTCCTGCAACCCCAATATCGGTGGTACGGGAAAGGGACATCTGGTACGTGAAATTGATGCCCTTGGAGGAGAGATGGCATTAAATATTGACAAGTCATTTATTCAGAGCAGGATGCTCAACCTCTCAAAAGGACCAGCAGTCCATTCCCTGAGGGTACAGGCAGATAAGAAGATGTACCACACTGAAATGAAGAAGATACTTGAAGATCAGCCAAACCTGACATTGAGACAAGGTGAGGCGATAGACCTGCTATTTGAGGATGAAACCATAAGTGGGGTTGTAACAAGGACGGGTGCAGTATATGAAACCCAGGCAGTTGTCATAGCTACGGGAACCTATCTGGGAGGCAGGGTCTATATAGGAGAGGTAAACTATCAGTCTGGACCTGATGGAATGTTCCCCTCCCTCCTTCTGTCCGATTCCCTTAAGGAGAAGGGATTCCAGCTTAGAAGAATGAAGACTGGAACCCCTGCAAGGGTACATCGGGACAGTATTGATTACTCTGTCATGGAGATCCAGCCAGGCGATGATGAAGTCATACCATTTTCATTCCTAAACATGGGAAAAACCTATGATTTTGAACAGGTGCCCTGCTATCTGACCTATACAACAGAGGGAACCCATGAAATAATACGAAACAATCTGAATAGATCCCCCATGTTTTCAGGATATATTGAAGGTGTTGGACCAAGATATTGTCCCTCCATTGAAGACAAGGTGGTAAGGTTCGGAGACAGGGACAAGCATCAGGTCTTTATTGAACCTGAAGGATTATCAACCAAGGAGATGTATGTGCAGGGGGTCAGCTCATCCCTTCCTGAAGAGGTTCAGATTGACATGTACAGAAAGATAAAGGGGCTTGAGAATGTTGAATTCATGAGAACTGCCTATGCAATTGAATACGATTCAATTAACCCCACAATGCTTAAAAGAACCCTTGAACACAAAAACATAAGGAATCTGTTCTTTGCGGGACAGATAAACGGCTCCTCAGGATATGAAGAGGCAGCAGCTCAGGGGCTGATTGCAGGAATCAACGCAGCTTTAAACATAAAGGGTGAGGAACCCTTTGTTCTGGACAGGTCAGAGGCATACATCGGAGTACTTATTGATGACCTGGTGACAAAAGGAACCGACGAGCCCTATAGAATGATGACCTCAAGGGCAGAGTACAGACTTACTTTGAGACAGGATAATGCTGATCTGAGATTGACAAAGAAGGGCTATGACCTTGGTCTTGTCACAGAAGAGCGCTTTATAAAGACTATACAGAAGGAAGAATTAATAGATAGTGAGTTGAAAAGACTAAGGAAGATTGTAATAAACCCAAATGCTGAGAACAACACCATACTTGAGAGTATTGGCTCCACAGCAATAAAGAATGCCACTTCCCTCTACGACCTGATAAAGAGACCAGAAATAACCTATGACAACACAGGTGTGTTCGACCCTGAAAGAGAAGCGCTCCTTAAGGAGATCAGGCTACAGGTTGAGACCCAGATCAAGTATGAGGGCTACATCAAGAAGCAGATGCAGCAGATTGAACAGTTCAAAAAGCTTGAAAACAAGAAGCTTTCAGTGGAGTTCGACTACTCAAAGGTAAAAGGTCTGAGCAACGAAGCCCTGCAGAAGCTTTCTGCCATAAAGCCGGACTCGGTTGGACAGGCATCCAGGATATCTGGTGTCTCTCCTGCTGACATAAATGTACTGCTGATACATCTTGAACAAAGGCGGAGGAATGGTGATAAGGATGAATGATGACAGGTTAAAGAGAATTTCTGGTGAAATGGGCGTTGAATTGACTGAAGAGATGCTTCAGAACTTTTCTGTCTACAAGGAAATGCTTAAGGAATGGAATGAAAAAATCAATATTACAACTATCACTGAGGATGAGGAAATTGACAAAAAGCATTTTATGGACAGCCTCTCCCCCGCACTAACAGGACTGTTTGACGGAGAAGAAAAGGTAATTGATGTGGGCACAGGTGGAGGATTTCCAGGTCTTCCATTGAAAATCAGAAACAGAAAGCTAAAGGTAACCCTCTTGGATAGCCTGAACAAGAGAATTGTATTTCTTGGTCAGGTAATTGAGAGATTGGGACTTAGGGAGATTGAAGCTGTTCATGGAAGGGCGGAAGAACTTGGACTTAAGGCTGAATACAGGGAAAGCTATGATGTTTGCGTGTCCAGGGCGGTTGCATCTCTGGATACCTTGAGTGAATACTGCATGCCCTTTGTTAAGGTTGGAGGATACTTCATTTCCATGAAGGGACCTGAGGTTGACGACGAGGTCCTAATGAGCAAAAAAGCCATTGAAACTCTCGGTGGCAAGGTTGAAGAGATTAAGTACGTACAGATCCCTGAAAGTGACATTGTCCATTCCTTGATAGTGATAAGGAAGATAAAAAACACACCAAAAAAGTATCCCCGGGCTGGAGGCAAGCCAAAAAAATCTCCCATCAGGTAACAAAAGCTTGTGGACTCAGGGTGAAAATAATTTCATATACCTAGAAAAGCACTGCAAACACTGGGTTTCAAGGAAATGTTCCACGTGAAACATCAAAAATGTTCCACGTGGAACATTTTTGTTTATAATCCATTAATATATGTTATTATATATCTAAGGGTTAATTTGTAGAAATTCACGAGATAGTGTAAGAGTGTTTACTGGACAGGTAGATTGGGGAGTGTATATATGGGAAAGACCATGGCTATTTTCAATCAAAAAGGTGGAGTGGGAAAGACTACCACCAGTATAAATCTGGCGGCAGGTCTAGGAAAGCTGGGTAAGAAGGTTTTGCTTGTTGACATTGATCCTCAGGGTAACTGCTCCTCGGGAATAGGCATAGACAGGGATGAAGCCGATATATTGGTGTATGATATACTTTCGGGTGAGGCAGATATAAATGAGGGTATATATGAGACCAACTCTGAAAATGTGAGCATCATTCCTTCAAACAATCAATTGGCTGGTCTTGAGATTGAACTTGCCCGTGGCGGAGACTGGGAAGATTCTCTGAGACTAATCATCGACGAAGTAAGGGATCGGTATGAGTACATCATAATAGACTGTCCCCCCTCACTGGGGATCCTAAGTGTAATGGGTCTAATCGCTGCTGATAGTGTAATTATTCCCATACAATGTGAGTATTACGCTCTCGAGGGTGTAAGTCAGCTTTTCCAGACCATTGAGCTGGTGAAGAAGAACTATAATCCATCTCTGGAGGTGGAAGGTGTTGTGTTGAGCATGTTTGACGGAAGGACAAATCTTTCAATCCAGGTGGTTGAGGAAGTGAAGGCCTTCTTTAAAGGAAAGGTATATACCAGTATCATACCGAGGAATGTAAGGTTGGCTGAGGCTCCATCCTACGGACTTTCAATCCACGATTACGATTCCAGATCCAAGGGATCTGAATCATACATGGAACTGGCCGAAGAGTTTCTGTTTTTACAGGATTAGATTATTCACTACAGGAAAGGATGTGTTGCTAGTGACCACCAAGAAAAGAGGCCTCGGCAAAGGATTATCCGCATTGATCCAGGACAAGGAAAAGGTTGATACGCTTATAGGCGATTCATCCAATAGGGATGAAGCAGTAGTATCGTTGCCCCTAAGCAATATAATTCCCAAGCCAGACCAACCGAGAAAGATATTCCAGGAAGACGCATTGGAGGATCTTGCTCAATCAATAAAGGAAAATGGAGTCATCCAGCCTATAATAGTCAGGAAACTGGATGAAGGCCATGAGATTATTGCAGGTGAAAGAAGATGGAGAGCGGCCAAGGAAGCCGGACTTGAGGAGATTCCATGTATCATTAGGGAGATTGATGATATAACCGCGGACAGGATTTCGCTTATTGAGAACATCCAAAGGGAGAACCTGAATCCAATCGAAGAAGCTCAAGCTTATAGAAGAATAATGAAGGAATACAGCATCAAGCAGGATGAGCTTGCAAAGGCTGTGGGAAAGAGCAGGTCCTATATAAGTAATAATATGAGACTCTTGAATCTTGATGAAAGGGTAGTGCAGTATATATATGAAGGAAAGATTTCAGGAGGTCATGGCAAGGCCCTGCTTGGGATCAAGGATAAGGATGAGCAGCTAAAGGCCGCTGAGAAGATCATTCAGTTTGGGTTAAATGTTAGAGATGCTGAAAGCACTGTTAAAAAGAAGAAAAAGATCAGGCCAAAGAAGAAAAAGGAACACTATATAATTGACTTGGAAGAGCAGCTCATGAGTGCCTTGGGAACTAAGGTCACTCTAAATACAGGCAGAAAATCCGGGAAAATTGAAATAGAATATTACAACGACGATGACCTGGAGCGGCTTATTGACTTGATTACAGGCTAATGTTCCACGTGGAACATAAGGGGGGTTAAACAATGGAAGTAAATATATTTCAGGTTGATGCATTTACAAAGGAACCCTTTGGTGGAAACCCTGCAGGTGTTATAACTAATTCCAAGGGAATTTCATCGGATCAGATGCAGAAAATTGCAAATGAGATGAACCTGTCAGAAACGGCCTTCGTAAGACAGCTTGATGACTGCTACTTTAAAATAAGGTACTTTACTCCACTTTGTGAGGTGGACCTATGTGGGCATGCCACCATAGCTGCAGTCCACACACTGGCAAACAAGGGATATATAAAGCCAATTGAAAAAGGTGGCAAGATCGCTAACATTGAAACTGGAGTTGGGCCGCTTAGGGTCGAGATTCAGTTTGAGAATTATTCACCTGTAAATATTATTATGGAGCAGGACACGCCTAGATCCAGAGGAGCGGTAGATGAACTAAATGAGCTGCTGGAATGTTTTGGTCTGAAGACTGATGATCTGGGAATAGGAGAGAAGGAGGCCCTGCCCGAAATCATATCCACGGGCCTACCGGATATTATGCTGCCAATTGCTAGAAAGAAAAGTCTGATGGATATGAAGGTTGATTTCTGTAGATTAAAGGAATTAAGCAGTAGACTTGGAGTAACAGGTGTTCATGCATTTTACTATGATGATGAACAGAAGACAGCATATGCCAGGAATTTTGGACCAGCAGTGGGTATAGATGAGGAGGCTGCAACTGGAACTGCTAATGGAGCTTTGATATATTATCTGAGAAAAAACGGCTTTCTGAGTGCAGACAGCCTTGTTGTAAATCAAGGAGAGTCTTTAAACAGGCCGAGTACAATCAATTGCTATATCAAGGAAAAAGATGGACATTACTCAGTCAAGGTTGGAGGCTCTGCAGTGATAGTATTGGAAGGAATAATAAAATTTTAAAAAATCATGGAGGTGCAACATGTTAATTGAAAGAACAGCAAAGGATTTTGTATACGATGTAGCCAGTGAGAGCCCCACACCAGGTGGAGGAAGCGTGGCAGCCCTTGTGGGAAGTCTTGGAGGAGCCCTTACGAATATGGTGGGTAATCTTACCATAGACAAGAAGATCTATGCAGATGTACCAGAGGACAAGAAGGTAATCATGGAAAAGAACTTCAAGGAGATGGAGGGTTTGGTTGATGAGCTTCTGAATCTTGTAGATGAGGATTCAACTGCATTTGATGATGTAATGCAGGCATTCAAGCTTCCAAAGGATACTGATGAGAACAAGAAGATCAGATCAGAGGCAATACAGTCAGGTTACAAGAAGGCACTTGAGGTACCATTGAGATGCGGAGAAAGATGCTACGATGTATTGAAGCTTCAAGACGTATTTGCAGAGCATGGAAACATCAATGCCATAACAGATGTTGGAGTTGGAACACTTCTGGCATATGCTGGTCTTGAGGGAGCCTTGTTTAATGTAACAATCAACCTTAAGAGTATCAAGGATCAGGCTTATAAAAATGAGATGGAGGCCAAGGTGGAAAAGTTATTGGCAGATGGTAAAAATCTAAGGGACAGCCTTTTGGAAGTTGTCTACGGTAGGTTAAAGGCATAGTGAACAACTGAGATCTAATGTCCGCAATGGGTGAAGAAAGAAATATTCTTCGCCCATTTCTTCTTGGTAGGCTATCTGGATTAATAGATTGTAAGGAGGCCTTCAAAGTGGTAAAATAAGCAGGTAAGATGGAATTGAAATACCTAGAGGTGAACATATGTACTATTTTGATAATGGAGCGACTACATTTCCAAAGCCACAGGAAGTGTATGAAGAGATATACAAGGCAATGACAGAGTATGGGGCAAACCCTGGGAGGTCAGGACATGACCTGGCTCTAAGGGCATCAAGGGGGATTTATGAGACCAGAGAGGTAGTTGCAAAGCTTTTTTCCGTTAAGAACCCGATGAATATAGTCTTTACCTACAATTGCACAGAAAGTTTAAATATTGCCATCAAGGGATTGCTTAAACCGGGGGATCACGTCATTACGACTTCAATGGAGCATAATTCTGTCCTAAGACCCATAAAGCACCTGGAGTCAATTGGTGTTGAGAATACAATCGTATGGGCACATAAGGACGGTCAGATAGATCCAGATGAAATAAGAAATGCAATTAAGAGGAATACAAAACTGATAGTTACCACACATGTATCAAACCTTACAGGTACTATTATGCCTGTAAAGGAGATTGGAATAATTGCGAGAGAACACGGGATAGCGTATCTTCTGGATGCGGCCCAGTCCGCAGGTGTTTATCCAATCAATGCTGAAGAGCTGGGGGTTCACATGATTGCTTTTCCTGGACACAAGGGACTATTGGGTCCTCAGGGAACAGGGGGGCTATATATAAGGGAAGAACTTCAGATAGACCAGTTCATTCAAGGTGGCACTGGCAGTGCGTCCTATTCATTGAACCAGCCTGAGGAAATGCCGGACAAATTTGAAAGCGGAACACCTAATTCTCCAGGAATAATAGGTCTGGGCAAGGGAATCGAGTACATCAACAAAAGAGGAATCGATAATATAAGAAACCACGAAGAAGAACTGACAAGCTACTTCATCCAAGAAGTGGCCAGGATTGATGGAATAAGACTTTACGGGCCACTGGATACTTCAAAGCAGGGAGCAGTTGTAGCCCTTAATATCAGGGACCTGGATTCATCAGAGGTGTCCTTTGTCCTGAATGAGGAGTTTGGAATATATGTAAGGCCAGGGCTGCATTGTGCACCTTTGGCTCATGAGACCATAGGCACCATGGAGCAGGGAGCTGTCAGATTCAGCTTCGGACCATTCAACACGCAGGAGGAGCTTGATTATGCAGTCAGAGCTCTCCATAGAATTTCAAAAGAGCTATAGGAGTGATGGGATGATACAGGTTCTGGATTTTATCGAATACAATTCAACCTATTTTATAATAGGCCTGTCAGCGGCACTTTTAATTGTTATTTTCCTTTATATTGCACAGATCAGGGAATATAAAAAGCACAAGGAAAGATATGATTCCCTGACCAGGGGATTATCCGGAGCTAATATTGAGGACCTTTTTATAAAGATTAATACTGAACTAAGCAGTCTTAACAGGGACATAAACCTTCTAGAGGACAATATTGAAACTCTGGAGACCAAGCTCACTTTCACCATTCAGAAAATGGGCTTTGTAAGATACAATGCATTTGCAGACACTGGAAGTGAGTTAAGCTTCTCAATAGCCCTGTTGGATGCCTACAATAACGGATTTGTTCTTACCAGCATATACGGAAGGGAGCAGGCAGTGATGTTTGCCAAGCCAATCCAGAATGCCAACTGCAACGTGCCCTTGTCCCCAGAGGAAATGGCAGCAATAAACAGGGCACTAATGGGCGAGAGTGCTGAAAAAATACTGTAACAGGAGAAGCTTATGGATAGATATCTTTTTATTATAAATCCAACTGCAGGAAGTGGAAGAACAAGGGCATATGTTAAATTTATCCAGGACTATATGTCAAAAACCGATAAGGAACATAAAATAGCAGTTACCACAAAGCCTAAGGAAGCCACGGAAATGGTGATCAATTCTCCACAGTACAACATATGTGTTGCAGTGGGAGGAGATGGTACAGCCAATGAGGTTGCAAAGGGGATACTTCAACGAGGTTATGGAATTCTAGGGATAATTCCATCTGGAACAGGAAATGACATGGCCCAGGCTCTTAAGTTGAATTTGGATAGAGATAAAGCCATGGAAAGGCTACTGATGGGAGATACCGTTAGAATCGATCTTGGAAAGGTCAGAGGAGACTACTTCTTTAATATAGCAAGTGTGGGCTTTGATGCATGGGTTGTGAAGGAGACAGACAGGATTAAGAAGTTAATAAAGGGAAAGGCATCCTATATATTGGGCGTTTTGGCGGGTCTACTTACCTATAGTAGCAGAGAAATTGAAATGGAAATAGACGGTATCCCGATTCGCAGAAAGGCAACCCTTGTAGCTGTTGGAAATGGGCAGTCCTATGGAGGGGGGATGAAAATGCTTCCAATGGCAAGCATCTATGACGACATGCTGGATGTCTGCGTCGTTAAGGATATCAGCAATCTCAAGATTCTATTTCTTTTTCCTTCCATTTTCAAGGGAGAGCATATAAAGTATACAAAGCATGTTGAGTTCTTCAAAGGGAGAAATATAAAGGTCGCATTGAAGCAGGGTGAATTGCTCAACATAGACGGAGAGCTTTTTGAGGTTGAGGACGAAGTAATTGAGTTTTACCTGTCCAGCCAGAAATTGGAAGTAATCGTCTAGCTGAAAATGTTAAGTTTTGTTCACAAATTCAATTTTCAGGAAATTCCATATTTTGACACGTACAAACCCCACACTATAACAGTGATAAGGGGTTTTTTTACGGGAAAACACTTTCATTAGCGCTGTACAGCGAAATTGTTCCAAGCAGGTTGTATTTGTGGGCCCTAATTGGTATAATGTTTATGTTAATGTTACAAAACGGTTACAAATTCTGTAACTATATTGGATTCAAATAATAGCCCAAATGGAGGGCGCAGCTTGGAGGCGATTTATTGATGAAGTTTGATTCCTCAATATTTGACTTTATAAAGAGTAAAACTAAAATTGACATAATAGGGAATAATAAAAAATGGAACCTTAACAACAACAGGTTCAGAAGATTTCTGGCAGTGATGACAGCGGTGGCAGTTGTGGGGGTAAGCTTTGTCAGCTACTCGGTAAATGACACAAGAACCAAGGCATTTGATGTTTATCTGGGAGATGAGCACATAGGAGTTGTAAGGACAGAAGAGGAAGCGCTGGAGGTTTATGGAGAACTAAAGGAAAGTCTCAAGAGTACATATGACATGGGAGTTGTACTTGACAAAGAGCTTGATTTTAAGGAAACAAACGCCAAGGACGAGGCTTTGTCAACGGCAAATGAAATTAAATCAAATATAAAAGATAACATAAATGTAAGCGTTGCTGGATTTGAGCTGATCGTAGACGGAGAAAGTTTTGGAATCTTCAAGTCGGGGCAGGAAGTGGAGTATATACTGGATACAGTAAAATCATCATACCTTCCACAGCTTGCACAAGAACAGGATACAGAGGCTACAGGGGGTCAGGTTGAGGAGATATCTGCTCCAAAAACCCACACTGTAGAGGATGGCGACAATTACTGGACAATAGCCAGGCAATACAATTTAACCGCAACAGCTCTTGAGGAAGCTAATCCTGGAGTTAATCCTTCAAGACTAAAGCCAGGAGATGTAATCAATCTTACAATTGACGGAAAAGCTCAGGAAGAGGTTAAGGCTCAAGTAAATGCACCGGTTGTGGACAATGACGCAGATATCAAGGAAGTTGACTTTACAGAGGATATAGAGGTAATAAAAGTGGAGACAAGCTTCAACAAGCTTGCAGACCCTGATGAAACAGTGGCTAGAATCAGGGAAGGTAAAGAGGAAATGAGGACGCACATAGTAGAGGTTGGAGAGAGCTACTGGATTATAGCAAGAATGTATGACACTACGGTTGAGGAGCTGCTAACCGCAAACCCAGATCAGGATTCACAGGCACTTAAGCCAGGAGATGAGGTAAATCTGTTTGTACCTACACCTCTTCTTACAGTTAGAACCGTTGAGCAGGTACATTATACTGAAGATACGAATTATGAGACGAAAATAGAGACAGATGATTCAATGTATAAGAATCAGAAGAAGATAATCACCAAGGGTGAAAAAGGAAAATCAGAGATAGTTGCAAATGTTACGAAATTGAATGGAATTGTTGATGAGAAGGAAATTATAAGCGAGAAAGTAATAGTCGAACCTGTAACAGAGGTTATAAGACAAGGTACAAAGGAATTGCCAAAGACGGCAGCCACAGGGTCCTTTATGGTTCCAACCAGTGGTAGACTATCTTCTCCCTATGGAATGAGAAATGGTAGTATGCACAGGGGAATCGACCTTGCAAACAGCACAGGAACAAAGGTATTTGCAGCCGACGGAGGCAGGGTTACCTTTGCAGGTTACAAGGGAAGCTATGGATATATGATTGAGATAAACCATGAAAATGGGTATGTAACTAGATACGCACATTTAAGCAAGATGTATGTTAAGTCAGGAGACAGAGTTTACAGAGGTCAGCACATAGCTGCAATGGGTAGCACAGGTAGATCAACAGGTCCGCACCTGCATTTTGAGGTTCTTTTAAATGGATCTCACCAGAACCCAAGCAGACATATATATAAATAGAAATCAAGGAAGCGTGGAAACTCCACTCTTCCTTTTTTTGTGCCATTTTAGAGATATAGTGTCCATGCAAGTGTTATTGCTCCGAAAAGAGCCGTAACTGAAATTACAAAGGGAAGAATTTTACGTAGGATGTCGCCTTCCTTGCCAAGTATACCTGCAGTTGTTGCTCCTAGGACAACATTGCTGGGAGCTATGGAGGTGCCAATGCTTCCACCGGCAGTCTGGGCACCAAGAAGAAGGAAGCTATCTACCTGAAGGATTTCCGATAGAGAGTATTGAAATCCACCAAAAAGTATATTCGAGGACATGTTGCTGCTTGTGATAAAGGCTCCGATAAGACCCACAAATGGACTGATTCCAGAGTAGAGATTGCCGAACAATGAAGCCACACCATAGGATAGGATCTCTGTTTGACCTGAGCCGGTCATCAATCGTGAGATGCCCATAAGTGATAGTATTGCTATGCTTGAAGGAAGAGCCTTTCTAAGAGTCCTTGTGACAACCAATGAAAGGCTGCCCTTTCTTACAAAGGATCTCCTCAGATAAAACCCATATCCCATTAGTGCAGATAAGGCCAAGAAGAAGGAAGCATGTGTAAAGGGTTTAACTGTTGCATACATATCAACTGAAGCATTCTGGACTCCCAGACCTGTGGAGGAAGCTGGAAAGCTTGGTCCATAAGCTAAGGATCCAAAAAATTCATTCAGTGGTAATATAAGCAAAATGGAAAGGGTTATGACAGTCATGGCAACATATGGGAAAAATGCCTGGAACACACTCATATCATGTTCTGCATCATCATACTTTTCAGCTTTTGAGAATTCCATTATTTTACTATCAATAACTGACCAGCTATCTCTGTAAATTTTCATTCTTGAAACCAAAAGCAAAACACCTGCTGAAGCGGCACTTGGAACAAATACCCCAAGATCGGGATTGAGCTGTGTCATAAGGATTTGTCCAAAGCCCTGTGTAATGGACACCGCTAGAATAGCAATGAAGCCTTTGCCAATTGCTTTAATACCACCGTAGAACCAAGCGATCGTAAAGCCTGATGAAATGTTCAGAACTGAAAGGAGTAATGAAGCGTAAAATGCAGCCCATACTGTAGAGCTAAGGTCGGTCTGCAGAATCAACGCGTGCCAAGCAAGTGCAAGAGTGCCAAAGGTACCTGCCCAACAATGCCCTATAAGAGGAATCACAACTGCCCAGATAGGTGCAACCCCAATTCCAATGAGCAGAGGAGCTGTTACCAGTATGGGAACTCCGAAACCTGTTACACCTTGGAGAAAGCTTGAAAATACAACACCAATAAGAATAATCCTTAGAAGCTCATTGGGAGCGGCATCTACAAAGGCCTGATTGAGTGTATCAAAGGCCTTGGCTTCTCTGCTTGTCTCATATAGCAATATGGCAGTGATCACCACTGAAATTATGCTTACTGAACTCCAAAGAGCCTTGCCTGATTCAACAAGTATCAGCTGGGGAGTAGCCTTGAAAATGAATATTGCAGTAAAAAGGGTAACCAGAAGTGAAACGGGAGCAGCCTTGAGAGCTGACAATTTTAATCCAACCATAAAGAGAAGCAGCAGTAGTATGGGTAAGGCTGCCATAAGCCATAATAGAAAATTAAATTCCAAGTTCATATGTATACCTCCAAAATGTAATTGTCATACTCATCATACAATTTATCCAAATTACATACAATGAAAATATTTGCTAATGAATATCCAATAAATTATCCTCATGTGATATACAAACTATCCAAACAAAGAAAAAAAACCGATAAACCTTATCATAATCTGATAAGGTTTATTCTATTGAAAGGTGATAAAATTTACATTGAGTTAAATAAGCAATCCTTGAGGGTACGGGTTATAGTTGTATTGAACTGAATAAATGGGAGGAATGGTAGTATGATATCAGGACTTGTAAAAAGAAATACATATCAGGACTCAGTAAATTTGATGCTTTTAAGCACAAAGCTAACTGAGATGGAAGGGGTGCGCAAGGTATCAATAATGATGGGGACTCCTGCAAACAAGGATATATTCAGGAATACAGGAATGTACTCCGCAGAGTTTGACTTAGCCAATCCCAATGATATCTGCATATCTGTTGATACAGACTCGCCTGATATGCTCAAATCCATCAGTGAAAAACTGGAAGAATTCATATCCGATCTATCATCCAAGTCAAGCGCCACCCAGCTTAAAAAGGCAAAGAGTTTAAAGGGAGCATTAAAGAAGATTGAAGATCCTAATCTGGCACTTGTGTCCATTCCTGGAGAATATGTGTTTGATGAAGGGAAAAAGCTGCTGAATGAAAACATGAATCTTTTCATTTTCAGCGACAATATGGACTTTTGTGAAGAAAAGGAATTGAAGGAACTTGCAAGGGACAAGGGATTGATAGTTATGGGACCTGATTGTGGTACAGGGATTATTTCTGGAGTCCCGCTTGCCTTTGCAAATGTTGTCAATAAAGGGAATATAGGAATTGTCGGAGCATCCGGAACCGGCATTCAAGAGGTCAGCAGCATAATCAGCAGATTGGGAGGAGGCATTTCACATGCTATGGGCATAGGTGGGCGAGATTTGTCTGAAGAAATTGGAGGAATCTCTGCTAAAATTGCTCTTGATTATCTGGCTAATGATAAGGGTACTGAAGTCATTGTTTTCATTTCAAAGCCTCCAGCAGAAGCCGTAAAGAACTCAATAGTGGAAAAGTTAAAGGTGATTGGAAAAACAGCGGTTGCACTTTTTCTCGGGGAAGAGGAGAAGGGACCGGAAGATAATCTCCATTATGCTGCCACTCTTGAAGATACTGCAAATCTGGCATTCTACCTCTCCAGAAAAAAGAGCGTCTATAAAGGGAGGGTGAAGGAGCTTGAAGAAAGACTATACCTTATCAGGCTAAACCAGAGGCAAAAATCCGTTCATGGATACTATGGTGGAGGCACCTTGGCAGGTGAAGCAAAGCTTATACTTAAGAAACATATTAACAAGCCAGGATGTAAAATAATTGATTTTGGCGATGATGAGTATACAAAAGGCAGACCCCATCCAATGATAGACCCAGGGACAAGAATTGATGCAATCAAAGGGCTCAAAGATAACGGGGAAGTAGCGGTGGTGATCTTTGATAATGTAATCGGTTATGGTTCAAGTACGGATATGGCAGGGTCATTGGGGCCACACATAAAGGAAGTATTGGAATATAAGAGAAAGAATGGGAGAGATATAATTTTTATTGCTTCAGTATGCGGGACAGAGGACGATGTCCAGGTATATTCCAAGCAGGTTGAGGAGTTGGAGAAGGCTGGAGTAACGGTTATGAGCACCAATGCTCAATGTGCCAAGCTTGCACATGAGATAATGGAGTATCTAGATGGAGATTGGAAGCATGAAGAGAGTTACTCTGGCTTGCTGGGAGAAGACCTAAGAGTAATAAATGTCGGGTTGGAGAGTTTTGGAAAGACTTTATATGAGCTGGATGTAAATCTTGTGCAATACAACTGGACACCAACAGCAGGTGGGAATAAGGACCTGCAAAGAATGCTCCAGAAATTAGAAAATATATAGGGGGTATATAAATGATCTATAAGAATCTTGACCAGGCAAATAAAGCAGTAGTAGCCAAAATAACGGAGGCGCAACCATTTCTGGTTGATGTCGTACCTGCAAAGTCAGTTATCAAAGAGCTTGATGGGAAAAGTTTGCTGCATGCAGGGCCACCAATTAAATGGGAAGATATGACGGAGCCTATGCAGGGGTCCTGCTACGGCGCAGCAATATTCGAGGGATGGGCCTCATCCAGGGAAGAGGCTGAGAAACTACTATCAGAAGGCAGCGTCACCTTTATACCCTGCCATGATGTTGATGCAGTGGGACCCATGGGGGGAATCACTTCTGGGAGCATGCCAGTGCTTGTTGTTGAAAATCGGGAGCATGGAAATAGAGCCTACTGTACCCTCAATGAAGGAATAGGCAAGGTGCTTAGATTCGGAGCATATGGAGAAGAGGTTGTGAACAGACTTCATTGGATCAAGGATGTGCTGGGACCCTCCTTATCAAAGGCACTTGGGAAGATGGAGCAAGGTATGAACCTGGGTGTAATAGTTTCAAAGGCCATTACCATGGGTGATGAGTTCCATCAGAGAAACATAGCGGCTTCTGCCTTGTTTATGAAGGATATTATGCCATATTTACTGGAGGCGGAAATTTCACACAAGGAACTTAGGGAGGTATCAAAATTCCTGGCTGATACAGACCAGTTCTTTCTTAACATAGCCATGGCATATTGCAAGTCTGTTATGGATGCTGCAAAATCCATAGGGGAAGGAACTATAGTTACGGCAATGACCAGAAACGGAAATGAGTTTGCCATAAAGGTATCCGGACTTGGAGATAAGTGGTTTACGGCGCCGGTTAATATGCCAAAAGGATTGTTCTTTACAGGATATACACAAGAGGATGCGAATCTGGATATGGGAGACAGTGCAATCACTGAAACTTTTGGAGTAGGTGGGATGGCAATGATCGCCGCACCTGGAGTGACCAGGTTTGTTGGTGCCGACGGAATGGGAGCCGCCATGGAAATCAGTGATGAGATGGAGGAAATCTCAGCTGGACACAATCAGAACCTTGCAATTCCCACATGGGATTTCAAAGGAGCACTTGTGGGTATTGATGTCAGAAAAGTAGTTGAAACTGGAATAACTCCATTGATAAATACAGGCATCGCCCATAAGAAAGCAGGTGTGGGTCAGATTGGCGCTGGAACTGTAAGGGCTCCATATGATTGCTTTACCAAGGCTCTAGAAGGACTGGTGGAGAAGTATGCTTCAGAAGAAGACAATTAATCCACTTGCAATAGATGGAGATGTTATACCTCTCCTCGAAAGACCCAACAGAATCAGAATCCATAGCCAGTTCGAAAATACTATAAATTACATTACGGACCAGGGATTGATGGTTGTTACAATGAACGAAGAGGTTCTCCCACCTTTGGGGATTATTTTAAGCAGGGATAATTTTCGGGAGTTCTCATTGGAGAAAAGGAAGTTCGTCATTTTGGAATCAAGAGTATACTCCTCATACATTGATACCTATGGTAAATATCCAGATGGAAGAATATTTGATGTTTATATGAAAAGATTTCTGCATGATAATCTTGAAAATGGATTGGGGCTTGAAATTGAGGAAATTGAAAAAATCCTTAAGACCAGGAGATTATCCAATCTTTCAGAAGAGGACAAAATATTGTGGGATATGATAAATGGAGCAGGTGCAGTTGATATAGGGGGCATTGTAGGAAGAGGCAAGGGACTTACCCCAGCATGGGATGACTTTATTGTTGGCTTTTATGCGGTTCTCAGAGCTAATTGCGCGGATGAGGCCTTTAGACATAGAATCGAGGAGCTTCTATTTGATGAAGATGTAAAGCCAACAACCGACATATCCCATGACTTTTTGACTAAAGCAGTCAAGGGATCCTTTAGCCAAAATATTATAAGTCTAGTGAATTCCATTCAGAATAATATTTTTGATGAAAAGTCCTACCTTAATGTGATAAAATATGGTGGGACATCAGGAGTTGATACATTTATAGGGATTATGTCAGGATATGCAAGTCTGCTGGGATTTAGAACAATATGAATGGGAGTGGTCAGTATGAGTAAAGTTATGATAGCCTTAGGTGGAAATGCACTTGGAAACAATCCGAAGGAGCAACTTGAACTGGTAGGAAAAACAGCCAGGCCAATTGTTGATCTGATTGAGGAAGGACACACAGTAGTTGTGGCACATGGAAACGGGCCACAAGTTGGAATGATTAACTTATCTTTTGAGACGGCTAACCTTACTGACAGCAAGGTTCCAGAAATGCCATTTCCTGAATGTGGAGCAATGAGCGAGGGGTATATAGGATATCACCTTCAGAATGCAATAAAAAATGAGCTCACGAAAAGAAGTATTGAGAAATCAGTAGGCACAATAGTAACCCAGGTAGTAGTGGACCGACATGATAAGGCCTTTGAGAATCCTTCCAAGCCCATTGGAGGATTTTATACAGAAAAAGAAGCAAAAACATTGGAGATTGAAAAAGGATATACAATGGTTGAGGATTCTGGAAGGGGATACAGGAGAGTGGTTCCATCACCAAAGCCTGTTGACATAGTTGAAATAGACATGATAAGAGATATGGTGGACAAGGGACACGTTGTAATTGCAGTTGGGGGAGGAGGAATACCTACCCTGAAGGAGGATGGAAGGCTTAAGGGCGTAGCGGCAGTGATCGATAAGGACCTGGCAAGTGAAAAGCTTGCAGAGATGCTGGACTGTGACATATTATTCATATTAACCGCTGTTGAAACAATAGCTCTGGATTTTGGCAAACCAAGCCAGAGGGAATTACGTTCAATGACTGTTGAAGAAGCTGAACAGTTTATAGTAGAAGGACATTTCGCCCCAGGAAGCATGCTTCCAAAGGTAATGGCTGCAGTGGACTTTGTCAAATCCCATCCAGAAAGGAAATCAATCATCACATCATTGGAGAGTGCCAAGGCTGCCATCCATGGTGATACAGGAACCAGAATAATTTCAAGCTAACAAAAGCCCTCCTTCATGGAGGGCCTGTCTGCATTAAAATTAGGATAGGATTGAGAGGGAACCAAATGGGAATCTTTTTAAAGGACATACTCAAAATGTCATGCTTTGAGAATTCAAAGCTGGTGTCAGGAAAAGAGATAATCGATAGAACTGAAGTGGAAGGTATAACCATTGTTGAAAGACCGGATATTGCCAATTGGATAAAGGGAGGAGAACTTCTCCTTACAAGTTTCTACTCAATAGAAATGGATATCCAGGCACAGAGAAAGCTTGTTGAAGATGTGGCAAGAAATGGTGCGGCGGGGATTATAATAAAGGTTTCAGACATGGTACCGATAGTACCCAGTGAAATTGTTGAAACAGGTAGGGATTTGAACTTTCCAGTTATTTCAATAAGCAAGGATGTCAAATACATAGATATTCTATATCCTGTGATGGGTTTGCTGTTCAATGAGCAGGTATACAAGCTGAACTACTACAAGGAATGCCACGATAAGTTCAACAAACTGTCCCTGGAAATGAAGGGGGTTGAATCCATTGCCAAAACCCTTGATGAGATGGTGGAAAATCCGGTAATTATTTTTGATAGTGAAATGAGGATTCTTGCTTACAGCAATGAACATTTTTCGGAACTGAATGTTTCTGAGAAGAAAATGAGAAAAATGATTTATGAAGGATACCCAATCTATGGGCTAGATATCAATTTTGATAGAGATGAGTATCACCTGACCATGGAACCCATTGAAGTTGTAAACAGAGTTCAAGCTTATCTTGGGATACTTGAAGTAACCAGGGATATGAGTAAAATGGACTTTATAGCCCTTGAAAGCGCGGCCAATACCCTTAGGCTGGAGATCCTCAAGGAAACGGCTGTAAATGAAGCAAAGCTTAGGTATAAAGGTGACCTTATGGATGATCTCATAAGCGGAAACTATGATTCCATTCAGAGCATCTATGATAGAGGACAGATTCTTGGTTGGGATCTGAAGAAAAAATATCTTCTAGGTCTTTATAACATAAGCTGGAAGAACAAGGGAAAACTGGAGAACAATGCCGAATGGTCTCTTGAGTCAAGAAATATAGTAAAAACGATTATAGATAGGATCGCATACCACCACACCACGGGACATATTTCACTGATAAAAGGTGAAGAATTAATTGTATTTTGGCCGGTGGTTGAAAATGATAGCACACAGAACTCTATAAAAAATTTCAAGATATTTGGCGAGGAAGTCAGGGAAACCGCAAAGAAAAGATTTGGGGAGGTTTCAGTAACCATGGGCATTGGAAGCGTAGCCGAATCGGTTGAAGACATGGGAAGAAGCTACAGTGAGTCCAAAGATGCAGCAATTTTCGGCAAGAGAATTTTCGGTGAAGATTCAACAAGTGTATTCGAAGAATTGGGGATCTATAGGATGTTGTGCAGCTTTGAGGACCGAGATGCTTTGGAGGGTTTTATACCAGAAAGTCTGAGAAAGCTTAAGAGCTATGACAAGGACAAAAACAATGAACTGATGGATACATTTGAAATGTACCTAAAATGCAATCTGAACGCAGTAAAAACAGCAGAGGAGCTTTATGTTCATTATAAGACTGTCCTTTATCGTTTAAACTGGATAAAGGAACTTACTGGTCTTGATATCGAGGATAGGGATAAAATGCTTGAAATCGAAGTAGGTTTAAAAATCATGAAAATAATTGGCTAAAATAATCCTGGTTTCAAAATGGAAACCAGGATTATTTTTAAATTTCAGGATCTCTGTTACAATCCTTGGAATATACATAAGACAAGGGTTCGTAACCAACCGAATAGGTAGCTTGATGAACAAATGGTCCCATCCATATAAAATCTCCCTTTTTAACAGAAATCCAATCGTTATCCAAGTTATACATGCCTTCACCGGACAGGAGGTATGCTCCGTGTTCTTGAACATGAGTTTCAATGTAGGGGTGGGAACCTCCTGGTTGGAAAGTAAGTATATGGAAGTTCATATCAAATTCCACACTGGTAGGTAGAAAATCTACCAATGTGACATCCTTCATGTCCTCATAGAGGTTTACTGTAAGATTTTTTACATTGTCGCATACAAGCCAAGGCTCGCCAACTCCTTCAGCAGGGATGTATCTTTGTTTGTATAGAACCAGTTTCGTGTTCTCATCACAAACGTTAGTCATGATCATGCTCTTGCTGGGCGGACAGTAAAGAAATCCCTGCTCCTCAAGATCATATGTGTCTTCATCAACTTTAACCTGAAGCTTACCGGAGATTACATATACAAAGGTTTCGATGCCATCACCACCAAATCCTTTTCTGTTACCTCCACCAGGATTAAAATCCACAAGGTATTCTACAAAGCTAGCACCAAGCTTTGGTGAAGCTATTACACTTATCCTGGCATCTTCAAAATGTGGAATAACATTGTTAACCAGACCATCAGGTGGGATAAGGGCAAAACTGCCATGGTTTATTATTGCTCTGCTGCTAAGTAAATCATTTCTATAACCCATTTCTAAACTCCCTTCATGAATTTATTGATATTTATCTCACTACATCTATATTATCAATCTTATCAGATACAAATCCATTAGCAATACAGGATAAAAAAAAACTACAGTCTTTGTCAGTTGTTATAGCTGCAATATAGTTACAATATAAGTACAAGGAGGTTATAAATTATGATACGACAATCAAATGAGTTCAAGATTGAAAAAATCGTGGGATTAAAAGGCGGCAAAGGTTATGTGACAGTTGTAAATTTCTTTGAAGAAATGGATTTTTTAGGGAAAGGAAGGTTATATGGGAAGTCAATAATCGAACCTGGGAATTCAATAGGCTATCATACTCATGAGGGAGACCAGGAAGCATACTTTATACTTAAGGGGAAAGCCCTCTACAATGATAACGGAGAAGAATCAATTTTGGAACCAGGAGATCTTGCAATCTGCAGAGATGGTGACTCCCATTCAATAGAAGCCTATGGAGGGGAATCACTTGAGTATGTAATGTTAATCTTGTATGGCTAAGAAACCAACTTATCTAAATTAGATAAAATCAATCAGCACAGCCTGATAATTTTGAAACAATTGTAATGCATTGAGTTGAGAAAGGAAGTGAATAGATGGTAACTAAAAATCCAGACATTAATAAAATCATGGATTATATTAATGGGCTTTCTAAGCATAGAGATTTGACAAAAGAAGGAGTTACAAGACTACTATTTGATGAATACTGGATCTCAGCACAGAATTGGTTAGAAGATCAATTTAAGATTGCGGGTTTATGTACATATTATGATGATGTAGGTAATCTCTATGGTAGATTTGAAGGAGATTCTAAGAACACCATTATGACAGGATCACATGTTGACACTGTAATTTCAGGTGGCAAATATGATGGACAGTACGGTATAGTAGCTGGTTTAGTTGCTATAGAATACCTGAAGTCGAATTTTGGAAAACCAAAAAAAAGTATTGAGGTAGTATCTATGGCAGAGGAAGAGGGTAGTAGATTTCCTTTTACATTTTGGGGGTCTAAGAATATAATTGGGAAAGTACCAGAAGAAGAAGTAGGGCTCTTGATTGATGAAAAAGGGGTGACTTTTAAGGAAGCCCTAAAAAGTGCTGGATTCTCATTTAAGAACAATATAGACACTAAAACCATAGATGGTTTCATTGAACTTCATATAGAACAAGGTGGAGTTTTAGAAATCGAAAATAAGACTATAGGAATTGTAGAACATATAGTTGGTCAAAAGAGATACTTGGTTACTTTAAAGGGAGAAGCGAATCACGCCGGAACTACTCCGATGAAGTACAGAAAAGATTCTATTCATTGTGCATCAAGAATGGTTTGCATGATTATGGAAAGGGCAAGAACATTCGGAGAACCAATTGTTGCCACAGTAGGAAAATTGGAAATAGATCCAAACACATCAAATGTAGTTCCTGGGAGGGTAACCTTCACTCTTGATATCAGACATATTGATAAGAATCTGATGGGAAGATATATTGAAGAAATCATGAATGAAATGAAGGATATGGCAAGAGAAATGAAGTTGGATTTAAAAGTAGAAAAATATATGAATGGCGACCCCGTACCTATGAGTAGTCACCTTGTTAGAACAATAAAAGGGATTTGTGAAGAAAAAGGTATAGATTTCAAAATGATGCATAGTGGAGCAGGTCATGATGCTCAAATAATGGCTCTTAAAGTTCCGACAGCTTTAATATTTGTACCTAGCCACAAAGGTATCAGTCATAATCCTGAAGAGTATACCAGAATAGAAGATTTGGGTGAAGGGGTTAAAACATTGATTGAAACTTTGTATAAGTTGGCTTATGAGTGATTAATGATAAAGTGGTATGTTCTAGTACTATTAATATTATTATCAAAAGGAAGGTGGGGAGAAATGTTTGATCTTCTAATAAAGAATGGAAGAATTGTTACACCAGATAGGATTTATGAAGGTAATGTATGTATAAAAAATGGGATAATATCTGCCATTACTGATGTGTTTGAAGAAGTACAAGCAAAAGAGATAATTGATGTTGAAGGGAAACTAGTATTCCCTGGTGCTATTGACACTCATGCACATCTTAATGATCCTGGATACAACTGGCGAGAAGATTATGAACACGGAACAGCAGCTGCTGCTGTAGGAGGTATAACAACAGTAGTGGATATGCCGTTACAAAATGAACCTGCATTGACTGATGGAAAAATTTTCGATGCAAAAATAAACAAGGTATCAAAAAATGCATACGTAGACTACTGCTTTTGGGGAGGACTGGTGGATTATAATCTTGATAAGCTAATAGAGTTGGATGAAAAGGGATGTGTTGCATTCAAGTCCTTTATAGGTCCTGTTTCTCCAGACTACGTATCGCTTACAATTGGTCAGGTAAGGGAAGCGCTAGAAATACTAAAAACCGTTGACGCAAGAGCAGGCTTTCACTGTGAAGACTATTCCATAATTAAATGGGAAGAGGCAAGAGCCCAAAGAAAAGCGAACATAAGCTGGGAGGATTTCCTGAACTCACGCCCGTTAATTGCAGAAGTTATTGCTACGAAGAATATAATCGAACTTGCAAGAGAAACTGGAACTAAAGTTCATATATGTCATGTTAGCCATCCTGATGTCGCAGAGGAGATAAGAAAAGCAAAGCAAGAGGGAATAGACATAATTGGAGAAACATGTTCCCATTATCTGACCTTTAGCAGGGAAGATGTGATATCCAAAGGTAGTATTTTTAAGTGTGCACCTCCACTTAGAGAAAAGGAAGCTGTTGAAAAGATGTGGGAGTATGTTGAAGATGGAACTTTAAGCTGTATAAGTTCTGACCATTCTCCTTGTACTCTGGAAGAAAAGTCGGAAGAAGAGCATGGAATTTTCGGTACATGGGGGGGCATAAGCGGGATTCAGAATGTTTTCCAGGTTGCATTCAGTGAAGGAGTAGAAAAAAGAGGATACTCACCAACCATCTTGGCAAGAAGCTTGAGTGAAGGACCAGCGAAGGCACTAGGATTATATGGGAAAAAAGGTGCAATCGAGGTCGGATTTGATGCAGATTTGGTCATTTTAGATCCGGATAAGGAATGGGAAATAACAGCCGAAACATTAAAATATGTAAATAAGATATCAGCATTTGTAGGACTAAGGGGAAAAGGATTGCCTGTGTGCACGATTCTAAGAGGTCTTGTTATTGCAAAGGAATACGAAGTTGTTGGGGAAAAGGGCTTCGGGCAGATAATAAGAAAGAGACTTATAAGCTAGCAATGATTGCATAATCTGATTCTTAAACGGAAAGAGAGATAATATATGAATAAGTATGATTTAGTTATAAGAGGAGGAAAAGTAGTAAGAAAATCCTGTGTTGAAAAGTTGGATATAGGAGTAGTTCAAGGTAAAATTGTAGAATTGGATGTTGAAATCCATGGTAGCTATAAACAGGAGATTAATGCATTTGGCAAGCATATATTACCAGGTGGCTACGATTGCCATGTTCATTTTAATGATCCAGGGAGAACAGAATGGGAAACTATAGAAACAGGCACAAAATCTTTAGCGGCAGGTGGGATGACTTTATTCACAGACATGCCATTAAACTCAATTCCACTAACACTTGATGGTAATAGTTTCGAAATTAAAAATAAAGTAGCAGAAAGCAATTCTTATGTGGACTTTAGTTTCTGGGGAGGACTTACTCCAGATAATATTGACTCATTAGACGAACTAGCAGAAAAAGGTGTTGTGGGTTATAAAGCATTTATGTGCAATAGTGGAATTGAAGAATTTAGATATGTTGATGAAGAGAGCCTATACAAAGGTTTATTGATAGCTGAAAAACATGATTTGCCCGTGATAATACATGCTGAAGATCAAGAGGCTATTTCTAAAAATATGCAAGGCAAAAAAAACTCTAACAATTATAGTTACAAAGATTTTCTAAATTCAAGACCACAAGAGACTGAAATCGAATCAGTGATAAAGATTCTTGAGGTTCTAAAATCAACTAATGCAAAAGTTCATATAGCACATGTAAGCTCACCAGAGGTAATTAAAATAATAAAATTAGCAAAGCAAGATGGATTAAGAATAACGTGTGAAACAGTACCCCAGTATTTAATGTTTGATGAGGATATTTTTGAAAGTTTAAATGGATTAGTAAAGAGTTGCCCACCAATTAGAGACAGCAAATCTAAGGAAAAACTCTGGGATAATATTTCAACTAATGAGATTGATATAATAAGTTCAGACCACTCTCCTTCAACTAAAGACCTCAAAACTAAAAATAATTTTTTTGATGTTTGGGGGGGGATTGCAGGCTGCCAAAGTACACTAAATGTGCTAATTACAGAAGGGCACATGAAGAGAGATATTCCACTAGAAGATCTTATTAGGTTAGTTTCCTATAACCCAGCTAAGATATTCAATATACACGAAAAAGGACAAATAGAGATAGGATATGATGCAGACTTCTCTATAGTAGATATTGAAAAGAAATTTGAACTCAAGTCAGAAGACTTGTACTACAAGAACAAGATCAGTCCATATGTAGGGATGATATTTAATGGGAAAGTTGATAAAACATTTCTGAGGGGTGAAATGATTTACTGCAATGGATTTTTCCTTGGAAAACCACAAGGAAGACTGGTTAAACCTAAAGTAGGAAATAGGATAAACATGTATTAACATGTTTATCCATCAGAGATAAATTTTCTGCCTTATTGTTATAGTATACTTAGTATATTCAGTAAATTCAAAATAGACACTTATTTTATAAGGAGGTCAAAATGATTAAGTACATCTCAAGAAGATTATTATATTTATTACCTGTATTGATTGGTGTGTCTTTTATTGTATTCACCCTTTTGTACATAACTCCTGGAGATCCAGCCAAAATGATGTTAGGAGAACAGGCTGATACTGAGGCTTTAGAAGAATTAAGAGAAGAGTTGGGACTGAATGATCCATTCTTGGTACAGTATGGAAATTACATAAAGAATATCGTAGTAAAAGGTGATATCGGTACATCTTATTCAACTAACAGACCAGTTCTAACTGAAATTCTAGATGTTTTCCCAAATACACTTAAACTAGCCGTCGCAGCAACATCTATAGCCATAGTGTTAGGTATAATATTTGGAATAATATCGGCTGTTAAACAGTACTCAATTATTGATTCAATAATAACTGTATTTGCACTATTAGGTATATCAATGCCAATGTTTTGGGTTGGACTTCTAATGATACTTTTATTCTCAGTCAAACTAGGTTGGTTGCCTCCTTCTGGTTTGGATTCCTTCAAATCACTTATCATGCCTGCCATAGCATTAGGTGCTCAAAGTATTGCAGTTATAACTAGAATGACTAGATCTAGCATGTTAGAGGTTGTAAGACAAGATTATATAAGGATGGCAAAATCCAAAGGGCAAGAAGAACATATAATTATATTTAAACACGCCTTTAGGAATGCCTTAATTCCAATAATAACAGTTATTGGTCTACAGTTTGGATTACTATTGGGAGGAGCAATAATAACAGAATCTGTATTTTCTATTCCAGGTCTGGGAAGGTTGATGATTGAATCAATAAAAACAAGAGATTTTCCAGTAGTTCAAGGCGTTGTTCTATTTATGGCAGTAACATTTAGCCTTGTTAACCTAGTCGTTGACTTGTTATATTCATATGTTGACCCTAGAATTAGAAACTAGTTTAGGAGGAGAGTCTATGAAATCAGAAATAATTGAGGTGGAAAACAAGCTAAATACTCCAAGTAAAGTTGCAAAAAGAAACGGACCTTGGAAAGATGTTTGGAAAAGGTTGAAGAGAAGTAAAATGGCAATACTTGGGCTAATGATAATAATAACATTAATGTTAATAGCACTGTTTGCAGACTATATAGCGCCTTATCCTTACGATCGACAAGATTTGATGAATACATTTCAAAGCCCAAGTTCCGAGAACTTATTTGGAACTGACGAATTTGGAAGAGACATATTGAGTAGAGTTATATATGGTTCAAGAGTATCGCTTCTGGTAGGTTTTATAGCAGTTGGGATAGCATTGGTAATAGGAGGTTTCTTAGGTGCAATATCAGGATATTATGGGGGCAGAGTTGATAATCTAATAATGAGGATAATGGACGTGTTACTTGCTATTCCATCTATGTTATTAGCCATTTCAATAGTAGCAGCCTTAGGGCCAGGATTAACAAACTTGATGATAGCAGTGGGAATTTCATCCATACCTACATACGCTCGAACAGTACGAGCAGCAGTAATGAGTATAAAAGGAATGGAATATATTGAGGCATCAAAAGTATCAGGATCAAAAGATATCCGAATAATTTTTAAACATATAATACCAAATAGTTTGGCGCCTGTGATTGTACAGTCTACACTTGGAGTTGCGGGGGCAATCCTAACAGCTGCAGGCATGAGTTTTATAGGGCTTGGAATACAACCACCAAATCCTGAATGGGGTGCGATGTTATCAGGAGGTAGGGCCTATATAAGAGATTATTCTTATATGACTATGTTTCCAGGGATAGCTATAATGATTACGATTTTGGCGTTGAATCTCTTGGGAGACGGTTTAAGAGATGCATTGGACCCAAAACTTAAAAACTAGGAGGATAATATGAGAGGTGAAAATAAGTTACTAGACATAAAAAAATTGAAGGTGACCTATAGATCTGATAATGGACCAGTTCATGCAGTCGAAAACTTGAATCTAGAACTAGGATATGGTGAGACATTGGGATTTGTAGGAGAAACAGGTGCTGGCAAAACAACAACTGCATATTCAATTATGGGTTTGCTGCCATCACCTCAAGCAAAAATAGAAAGCGGAGAGATTACATTTGAAGGGGAGTCTTTGCTGGATAAGAAAGAAAAAGAACTTAGAAACATAAGAGGTAGAGACATTGCCATGATATTTCAAGATCCAATGACATCGCTGAATCCAGTAATGACAGTTATCGAGCAAGTTGAAGAGATGATTTCATTGCACAAAAAAATATCAAAGAAGGAAGTCAAGGAACAAGCGTATCAGATTCTTGAAAAAGTTGGAATAAAAGAGGAGAGGGTATTTGACTATCCCCATCAATTTAGTGGAGGAATGAAACAAAGAGTAGTAATAGCTATTGCTTTATCCTGTGACCCAAAGCTTCTGATTGCTGACGAACCAACTACTGCTTTGGATGTTACAATCCAAGCTCAAGTGTTGGAGCTGATGAAAAAACTAAAAGACGAATTTGGAACTTCGATGATTATGATAACTCATGATTTGGGAATAGTAGCAGAAATCTGTGACAAAGTTGCAATTATGTATGCTGGATCAGTTGTTGAATACGCTGATAAAGTATCTTTGTACACTAATCCTAGTCATCCATACACTAGAGGTTTATTTAATTCCATACCTGATATAAATAAAGAAGATACATCTGAACTAAAAGAAATAAAAGGACATCCACCTGACCCAACAAATCCTCTTCTGGGATGTAACTTTAGTTCAAGATGTGAATACGCAATGGAAAAGTGCAAGAAGTTTAAGCCAAAGGAATATATGTTATCAGATTCTCATACCGTGAATTGCTTTTTGTATGACAACCATACATATAAGGGAGGAGAACCTAATGAATAGTAGAATACTGGAGGTTAATAATCTTAAAAAGTATTTTAAGGTGAAAAATGGGAACTTACATGCAGTAGATGAAGTTAGTTTTTATATTAATACTGGAGAGACACTAGGCCTTGTTGGAGAGTCAGGATGTGGAAAGTCTACTACAGGAAGAACTTTAGTAAGACTCTTAGAGGCAGATCATGGTGAAATCATATTCGAGGGGAGTGATATCCTAAAAAAAGGGAAGAAAGAAATGTCAGATTTGAGACAAAATGTCCAGATGGTATTTCAAGATCCATATTCTTGCCTTAACCCTAGGTTATCAATAGGGAACAGCATAGCGGAACCATTAGAAGTCAACAATATATACAAAACAAAGCAAGACAAGAAAAATCGTGTAAAGGAACTAATGGATATAGTAGGAATTGAGGAAAGGCTTATAAACTCATACCCTCATGAATTGGATGGTGGGATGAGGCAAAGAGTAGGAATTGCAAGAGCACTTGCAATCAACCCCAAATTTATTGTTTTGGATGAACCGGTTTCATCATTGGATGTATGTATTCAAGCACAGATACTGAACTTATTAAAGAGATTGCAAAAAGAACTAGATTTGACTTATTTATTCATATCACATGACCTAAGTGTAGTAAAATACATAAGCGATAGAATTGCAGTAATGTATCTTGGTAAGATTGTGGAATTGTCGGATCATAACATAATTTTCAAAGATCCTCTTCACCCTTATACTCAAGCATTACTTTCTGCAATACCTATTCCAAAGCTAAATGCTTCCGGAGATAGGATTATACTCAAAGGGGATGTTCCTAGTCCTGTTAATCCTCCAGAAGGATGTAGATTCTACACCAGGTGTATATATGCTCAGGATGTTTGCCTGAACAAAACACCGGAGCTAAGAGAAATCGAACCGGAGAGATATGTTTCTTGTCACTTTGCAAGAAATCTTTCACGGGAAGAGAATTAAAAAGAAAGAGGTGCGTAAAAATGAAAAAGAGATTTAGAGGAATTATTCTGGTAATTGTAGCAATATCAATGTTTATCAGTGGGTGTAGTAGTAATACCCCTAGTGGTGAATCAAGTAATGGAGCGACAATTGGAAAAGCCGATCCAACAACTTTGGTAGCAGCAAGCGCAGCTGATGCTAGAACAGTAGACCCCCATGGGGCGGGAGATAACACAAGTGTAAATGCATTATTACCAGTCGTTGAAACCTTATTTGTTTATGATGAAAATGGAGAAATAAAGCCGCACTTGGCAGAAAGTTGGGAAATGATTGATTCTCAGACTTGGAAATTTAAATTAAGAGAAGGTGTATTGTTCCATAATGGAGAAGAGATGAAGGCATCTGACGTCGTTTATTCTTACAAAAGAGCGACCTCGCCACTTGGAGCAAGAGTTCAGTATATCATGAACATGGTTGATCCAGAGGGTCTTGAAATAGTAGATGAGTATACAGTTATTGTGAGGACTACCAAACCTTTTACGCCATTTATTGGGTACCTTCCATATATCGGAGCAGCTGTAATAAGTGAAAAAGCTTATGAAGAGCCGGGTGCTGATCAACATCCTGTAGGAACAGGTCCATTTGAATTTGTTGAGTGGAAAAAAGGTGATGCTCTAACTTACAAAAGATTTGAGAATTACTGGGGTGAAAAAGCAGCTTATGAAAATCTAATTATAAAAGCAATACCTGAGGCTAATAGTAGGTTGATTGAGTTAGAAACAGGATCAGCAGATATTGCGATAACAATGACGGTTAATGATCAACCTAAAATTCAAGAGAACTCAAAACTTGACTTACACACATCACCAACAACAATCTTCACTATGCTTGGATTTAATAATAGCATAGAGCCATATAACAACCTTAAATTTAGACAAGCTATTGATTGGGCAACAGATGCAGAAGGGATTGTTCAAGCTGTCTACAGAGGTTCTGCAGTTTATACTCCAGGCCCTGTTACACCACAACAGAAATACTATGATGATTCAGAACCTAACGACAGATATGATGTTGAAAAAGCTAAGCAACTATTGGAAGAGTCGGGAGTAGATACGAATAGAACATTTGTAATTTACGTAAATGAAAGCCAGCCTAGAATAGATATTGCTACTATATTGCAAAGCCAATTAGCGGAAATAGGATTGGCTGTAGAAATTAAAGTAATGGAAACGGCTGCTTATTGGGACTTTATAGCATCAGGAGATCAAGAAATGTTTATCAGTGGATGGGGTGCAGTAGGCTTTCCTGAGCCAGACAACAATATTTATGGGCCATTACATTCATCTCAAATACCATCAAATAATAATGTCTTCTATTCTAACACCGAATTAGATGCAATGCTGGATCTTAGCAGGGAGTTATCTGATGGGCCTGAAAGAGAGCGACTTGTAAAAGACATTCAAAAACATATCAGGGATAATGTGCCATACTTAACATTTGATAATCCAATAAATATTATAGGTACTCAAAAATATATCAAAAGATTTGTTGCAATGCCAACTTCTCATCAAGTTTATAATTCGATTGTTGTTGAGTAAATAAATTAAGATAGCTTGTTGAATATCATCAAGCTATCTTTTCTTAGGAGGGCAAAATGAGCAGAACACTAATGGTTAATGGTACTATCATCACCATGGATAGGGAAAGAAGAATGCTTGAGAATGGCGCTGTATTGATTGATGGAGACAGGATAATAGAAATAGGAAACTCAAATGACTTGGTCCTTAAGCATCATGATGTTGACAAAATAATTGATTGCAGCAATAAATTGGTCTTGCCTGGTTTTATTGATGCACACGCACATGCTGGTCATAGTCTTTTTAAAGCTCTAGCGTATGATTCAGTGAGTTACTGGATGAAGATTATGACTGAGGTGTATCATAATAATACAACAGATGAATTTTGGTATGTTGAAGCTAGATTAGCTGCGCTTGAGAGACTTAAATTTGGAGTAACTTGTGGACTAAGTGTACTGAGCAATTCACAAAGAAGTGATAATCCTACTATTAGTATCAATAATGCGAAGGGTTACTCAGAAGTGGGAGTAAGGCAGATTATTGCTGTAGGGCCATCGAATCCTCCATATCCTAGAAAATTCACCCGGTTTGTAGAGAATAGTAGAAAAGAAATTTATCTTGATTTTGACGATCTTATGATTGGAACGGAAGAATCCATAAAAGCAACAAATCATTCATATGAAGATATGATTAGAACATTTGTAGCACCATTTGTACTTCTTACCTCAACTAATCAGTCTGGAGTAACTGATCCTGACATTGCTACCAATCTATCAACACATGATAAATATATGATGAAATCCATTAGAGAAATGGCAAAAAAACATAGGACAAGGATTCATACGGAAGCATTTGGTGGAATGATTAGGTTGGCGATAAAAGATGAGAATGCTTTATTAGGACCAGATGTCCATCTTCAACATTGTACAGGAATATCTTATGATGAAGTAAAGATATTGGCTGAGACTAAAACTAGTGTAAGTAGCTCACCAAGTGCGGGGCAATTGATTAATAGGTGCCCTGTGGTGGAGTTGATGGAATTCGGTGCAAATGTAGCTATTTCAACTGATGGAACATCTCCTGCAGTATCATTTGATATGATTAATGCAGCAAGGAAAACTCAATTGGTTCATCAAGGAGCTTTAAGAGATAGATTTTATCTACCTCCTGGGAAGCTATTGGAGATGATAACAATTGATGCCGCAAAAGCAATCGGATGGGATGATGAAATTGGATCGTTGGAAGTCGGAAAGAAAGCAGATTTAATAACCATAGATATGAATCAGCCACATCTAACACCTAGTTTTATGCCTGTTCACAAATTAATTCTATATTCAAACGGAAACGATGTTTGTGATGTAATCGTGGATGGGAAGATAAGAATGGAGAGTAGAGAAGTTTTAACCGTAAATGAGTCTGAAATAATACTTGAAGCTAATAAGGAGTCAAGAGAAACAATTAAGAGGGCAAAATTAGAAAAATACATGGAACCAAGTGATGAATTTTGGGGATCAACAAGGATGTACCTTAATACTAACCGTTATGAGACTATTGAATAGAGGTGAACGTCTTGATTACAAAGATTAAAGGAAAGTATGTAATTGCTTATGATGGGAAGTCACATGTAATTATTGAAAATGGAGAAGTTGTATTTAAAGATGATACAATAATATATGTTGGTAAGAACTATGAAGGAAAATTTGACGAGTATATTGAAGAAATGAGTAGTATAATAAGTCCTGGATTTATTGATCTCGATGCCTTGGGAGACATTGATCATGCATTGATTTTCAATGAAGTTAATCCAGATAAACGAAAAAACCTTTACTGGTCAGAAGAGTATTTTGATAGCTTCAGGAAAGAATATATGACTGAGGAAGAAGAGAACTTTAAATCTTTATATGCTTATGCACAGCTGATTTCAAATGGTATCACTACAGCAATGCCGATAACATCTGTGAACTACAAAAAATCAGCCGAAACATTTAAAGAAATTGAAACAGCGGCTCATCATGCAGGTAGATTGGGGTTAAGAGTCTATTTGGGACCAAGTTATGTATCTGGCATGCACGTAATAGACGATAAAGACTGTTTGAAAGTCAAGTGGATGTTAGAAGAAGGAAGGGTTGGACTTGCAAGAGCTGAAGAGTTTATAAAAAAGTATGATGGGATGTATGGTGGTCTAATCAATGGAGTAATGGTGCCTGAGAGGGTGGAGCTCCAAACAGAGGATATTCTTAAGGAATCAAAGAAAATAAGTAAGAAATTTAATTGTCCTATAAGGTTGCATGCAGCCCAAGGTGAGTTTGAATATAAATCTATTTATAATAAAACAGGTATGTCTACAGTTAAGTATCTTGATAGCATAGGATTTTTAGATGAGAATACTTTGATTCCCCACACAATATATTCTTCAGGTCATAAGTATCTTGAAGATGGAAGCAATGATGACCAAGAGATATTGAAATCAAGAGGTACAACTGTAATTCATTGTCCATTGGTATATGCTAGAAGTGGACAAGCTTTGGATTCTTTTGGAAGATACAAAAGAATAGGTGTAAACTTGGCTATGGGTACAGATACTTTCCCACCAGATATGATTAGAAATATTAATATAGGTAGTACTTTGGGATTGCATCAAGATGAGGGGAAATCTGATAATAACTTTTCAGAATTTTTCACTGCTGCTACTATAGGAGGTTCAAAGGCCCTTGGAAGGAATGATCTAGGTAGACTTAGTGTAGGTGCAAAAGCTGACATAATAGTAATTGACTTGTCAGGGTTCCATATAGGTACTATAGATGATCCAATTAGAACAATTTGTCTTTCTGGAAGTGGAAGAGATGTGAAGACCTCAATAATTAATGGCAAAATAGTAATGCAAGACTATATTATTCCAGGACTAGAGTATAATGAACTAAGAGATAAGGCTCAGAAATATTATGAGAAAATGAAGGAAGGATACGTTTATAGAAGTAAAAATAAATCGATTGAAGGTTTTTACACGAATTCATTTCCTAAAGTAAACTCAATTTAGACAGTTTCTTTCATTTTACCCCTTTTTGCCACCCACTTATATTTTAAGAGGGTGGCTCATTTTAAATACAGTAAATAAAGAATTATCGACATGACTAAACATGACATAGTAAAGCGTTACTATGTTGTCATAATGTGATAAAAATAACATCTATAATTATCATAGTCTCCCAAATACATAAATTCAAAACACTATATACTAAAAGTGAGATAATATTTTAATTTAAAAAAGTCAAGTCCATTTTAGTGTGTAAATTCCTCGGGTATCATTTTGTGGTCAATAATCCAGCCTGATTGAGCGGTTTATGCCGCGAAAGCCTATTGATGGTGAGATGTCGCCATGGTAGACTTTCCAT
>Ga0334892_1000497_pt1 | contig 47351 bp, 43 predicted proteins | sample GraSluR3_MG_4_FD_207213 | JGI IMG/M metagenome (GOLD analysis project Ga0334892, IMG submission 207213) | Sludge microbial communities from methane-producing bioreactor in Wageningen University, Netherlands - Granular Sludge_15_04-R3 | ecosystem: Engineered > Bioreactor > Anaerobic >...
CCGGGGAAATATCGAAGGATTTTGTTCCTCTGAAAAATGAATTTAACCATCAACCCGGATGGGCCGCAGATATAAAAATTGGAAAAAGTATTGGTGGCCATTTTGAGCCTGCCATCAGGTTTAGTTCCTATTTTTTTACCGGGTCCAGTGAGGCGCCTCATTTTTCTGCCAATGGAAATCATGCCTCTCTAAAAGGAACCTTGTACGATTGGCCGGTGGAATACAGGACTTTAACCGGTTCTGTTTCAGGAATTATAAGATATTACTTTAAGGAAATTCCCGGAAAATTCGTCAGCGGATTTCGTATCGATCCTTATATCGAGGGTGGAGGCGGTATTGTTTATATGGGCTCACAGCTGAGTTACCAAACAAGGCCACCGGGAGCCGGGCATTCGGTGGTATTTCAAAAAGGAACCGGAAACCAGCCACCGCCGGCGGTGGGACAAGTAGTTTTAGGGCTGGGAACGAAACTTGGGAACCCGGATAAATGGCACGTAGGCATATCGTATAATGTTGATGTTGTAAATTATGCCGTTTTAGATGCAGTTCATAATTACAATGATGATGGCATCAGAAACCATGCAAAAGGCATTGTATCGAAATTCATGGCGGAATTAATTTTCCCACTGGGAAAAACAAGCAAATACTCCGGTTCGGGTGGCACCAACTTCAGGTTGCCGTGGAGTCCCTGATTTAATCTGCTTTTTTCAGCACATACTTTTCAGCCAAATCGCCGGTAATCCGGTTGCCATTCATATCGAGCTGAATCAACTGATTTTAAAACAAAAAAGTATCCATTGCCAAACGGTTGACAACGGATACTTTTAAAACCATTTTCCGGAGAAAAAAGTTTGTTTTCCCTGAAAAAATTAAACTGTTTTTGAATTTTATTAAACGGCCACTGCATTTCCGATAAGGAAGGTAGCAGCCAGTGCGATAATCGCATACAGCTCGGGGAATACGGCAAGGATAAGCGTTTTACCTGCCACGTCGTGTCCCGAACCAATAGCGGCAATACCGTTGGCACATACCTGCCCCTGACGGATGGATGACAACAGCCCCACAAGGCCTAAAGCCAAACCGGCGCCAAAAACCGAAGCAGCAACTCCCCAGCCAATATCTGTTTGCAACAGTCCGAAACTGTCGAGCAAAAAGTAACCGGCAAATCCGTAAAGCCCCTGGCTGCCCGGAAGCGCGGTAAGCATGATGTAATTACCAAATGCATCACCGTTCTTCTTCATTGCCCCAACAGATGCGTTCCCTGCAATAGTAGTTCCAAATGCACTGCCAACCCCTGAAAGGCCGACCATCAATCCAATTCCAATGTAAGCTAAAACAATAGGTTCCATTCTCGATTTATTTTAAACGTTATTACTTATTTATTTATTCATTTGTATTTGAAGCCGGCTCTGCAAACGGTTTGTAAGCCTTACCTCCGCCGGTAAATCCGGCATTCTTGTAAAATTCGACAAAAGTTAAACGGATGGGGTGCACAAACGCGCCCAGACCCGACATAAAAATGGTGATGCTGTGACCAATGACCAGAATAATGATCATTACCAGCGGCCCCAGAATTATGTTGTCGGGTTTCATGCTCATGGCCATGCTGTTGAATACCAGACCGAGGATAGCGCTGGAAACTCCCAGGGCAAACAGCCGGATGTAAGATAAAATATCGCCCAGCAGACTGGTGGCCATGCTATACACATCCCATAACCCTGCCCCGATATTTATAAAAATGTTCCGTTTTGGATGGTTCAAAACCAAAATGAAAATTCCGGAAGCAATTAAAACTCCATTTTGCGCCAGGGAAGCTCCTTTTTCGTCAAGTACTCCGGCAGTTTTCAAACCATAAACACTTCCCAAACCAATTAACAGAATGAGCCAGCCTATGGTAGAAAGTGAATACCAGAATCCACGAACACGGGAAATATTGATTACCTTCAGCACCATACCAAAGAGGATTTGCACAACCCCCACAATGATGGCCAGATTGAACAGCTGGTCTGTATCAATCATATACGCCTTAAAGTTTTCGAGCCAGGCAATCTCAGAATTTATGAGATCGATTCCAAAGAAGGTTCCGGTTAAAATTCCAAAAATAACCGTGGAAAAACCGAGCCATTGTGCCAGGCACATTACCGATTTCAGTTTGGGCATTTTCCTTTTTAAAATTTCTGCCACGGCAATAATAAATAAACCGTAACCGGCATCGCCCAGCGAGAACCCGAAAAACATCATATAGAAGGGTGCAAAAAACGGCACCAGGTCGAGCTCTTTGTGGTTGGGCAGTTCGTACAAATCGCCTATAATTTCATACAAACGGGCAAAGCGGTTATTTTTCAAAAGAATAGGCACTTTGTCCTCCTCTTCCGGCTGATCGGCTGTGTACAGTATCTGGTTTTCTTCCAGATACGCATCGAGGTCAGCCTTTTTGGTTTCGGGCACCCAGCCTTCCAGCAGTTTCACTTTGCCTTCCACCTCTTCGGTGGTTTGCAGCAGGGCATTCTGTTCCGAAAGTTCCTGCTGAAGTTCTTCTTTATATTTTTCCAGCAGAGGTTTGCAAAAATATGCAATCCGATGCAATTCGTGACTCAGCGATTCCGCCTCATTTTTCAGTTTTTTTATTTCGGTATTCACCTCGCTCAGCGAACGATCAGGCAACACCAGTTCATCGGCCCCCGAAATCTCGTCAAAACCGTTTTGCGGGATGCCATTCTCTGGTTTTTCAATTTTTACAAAGTACCTGTAACCATCGAGGTCGGTTATTACTTTAATGTAAAATTCATCTTCCCATGCCGGTTCATATTTCCGTATGGGGCACGACATAAACCGGATGTGCAATCCTTTTTCTTCCAGGGTACGTACTTTTTCCCAGTTGAAATCGCCCCACGGAAGCAGTTGTTTTTTCTCTTTTTCAAGCTGCGACACCTGGTGATGGTTGTGTTCCATCTCTTTCTCCATGGCTTTCAGCCGGTTGAAAACATCTTCGCCTGTTTGAAACTCAGGTTTGGGTTCCGATTTTTCCGGCTCCAGCATATCCAGTTTTTTGGCCGCTTTATCCACCTCGTTCAGGTGTCTGAAAAGTTCCTGCATCTCGGGTGTCGGCTCATCTTTTTTTGTATTGATATGTACCACACCGATTTTGCGGATATCTTTCAGGAAATCCTTATAGGTGGAATGATACACCAAAAACGCATATTTATACATTGGAACTATCATACCTCAACCTCCTCCTGTCTTTGTTTTTCCTGTCGGTCTTTCACAATTTTCTGTGCAGCTTTCGACAAATTGTCTTCGTCTTCCAGGAATCGTTTAATTTTCCGGATGGCATCCTGGAATCCGGGAATCTGCACTTTTTCGTAGAGGTTCACCTTTTGGGTGGTTTTTTTCCTGGCAAAGTCGAGCAAATCCATTTTTTTCAGAAAAACTTCCCGCTCGATGGCAACTTCTGCAATTTTTTTAACAATGGACATTCCATCGGGAAACCAAACGGGTTGATTGAACAGGTTATCGGTATTGGTTTCGAAAATAATTTTTTCGAGCACCGGCGTAAATACTCCTGCAATTTTTTTCGATGAAAGCTCCACATCTTTAATGCGAATAAGGCTTTGGTCGAATTCACCCCACAACCGTGCCATGTTCTCATACGAACCAATCTGCCGGTCGTATTCCTTTCCCAGTTCGGCTGCTTTGTCCTTGGCCCTTTTCACCTCCACACGCAACGCCGACTCTTTGTTTTTCAGGGTAGGCAATGCCCGTTCCCTGACCTTCAACTGTTTGTCGAGCGCCTGTAAAGCAGTTTTGTTATATTGAAATTTTATGGCCACGTATTCAATTTATTTCATTTAACTTACTTAATAGTCATTGGTCACCAGTCACTGGTTATCGGTCATCAGACTTCCAGCTTCTTCATCCTTTCCAGTATTTCTCCACCAGGTTTTCCCTGATAGCCACCTCTGCCTTTTTGAAGTGTTTTCCAAACAGTTCCCAGGTAATATCGAGCATAGTGTCCGTATCCACATTCACGTCGATGGCCAGAATCTGGTCTGAATATTCTCTGGCAAATTTCAATGTACGTTCGTCGTAATCGGTCAGGTCGAAACCATTCTCCAATTTGGTACGTGCATTTGCAGCATCGGCATACAAACGGATGGCGGAGTTCATCACCTGCGGATGGTCTTCGCGGGTTTGTTTCCCAATTACCAATTGTTTCAGACGTGACAGCGAGCGGAACGGGTCAACAATAACTTTACCTATATCCGTATCGCGGCGCAGAAACAACTGCCCCTCGGTAATGTAACCCGTATTATCCGGAATAGCGTGTGTAATATCGCCGCCTGAAAGAGTAGTTACCGCAATAATGGTAATGGACCCCCCTTCCGGAAACTGAACCGCTTTTTCGTAAATACGGGCCAGGTCGGAATAGAGTGAGCCGGGCATACTGTCTTTCGACGGAATCTGGTCCATACGGTTGGAAACGATACTTAGCGCATCGGCAAAAAGTGTCATATCGGTAAGCAGTACCAGCACACTTTCGTTTTTATCCACGGCAAAATATTCGGCTGCGGTAAGCGCCATGTCTGGAACAAGCAGACGCTCAACCGGCGGGTTTTCAGTAGTGTTTACAAAACTGATGATGCGATCGAGCGCCCCTGCATTGTCGAATACGTTTTTAAAATAGAGGTAGTCGTCGTTTGTCAATCCCATTCCGCCGAGGATGATTTTATCGGTTTTTGCACGCAGAGCCACCATCGCCATCACCTGGTTGTAAGGCTGGTCGGGGTCGGCAAAAAACGGAATTTTCTGCCCCGACACCAGCGTATTGTTCAGGTCGATTCCTGCAATACCCGTGGCAATGAGGTTCGACGGTTGTTTACGGCGGACCGGATTCACCGAAGGGCTGCCAATATCACGTATTTCACCCTGAATTTCGGGTCCTCCGTCAATGGGATCACCAAAGGCGTTAAAAAACCTTCCGGCCAGTTCGTCACCCACGGTCAACTGCGGAGGTCTTCCAAGAAAACTTACTTCTGCATTGGTAGGAATCCCTTCGGTTCCTTCAAAAATCTGCAATGTAATATCATCGCCCGCAATTTTTACCACCTGCGCCAATTTGCCGGCAACGGTGGCTATCTCATCGTAACCCACTCCGTCGGCTTTAAGCGTAACCGTTGCTTTGGTAATGTTTGTTAATTTGGTATATACTTTCTGAAATGCCTGGCTTTCCATAGTATTTCTTTTTCGGTATTAATGTTTTTTCCTAATTAATTTGCCTGCTTTTTCAACAGTTCTCCCAGCGCTTTTTCGTGCTGTTTAAATTTATCTGACTCAAATTCAGAGTAGTTCATCTGTTTGAATTCGTTTATTACTTCTTTGAAGAAAGACCCCACGTCTTCAAAATGATTAAAGGAGAAGCTGCTGTCCACTACATCCAACACTTTCGATAACATAAATTGCTGACGCTTCATGGGTGTGGAAGCATCAATTTTATCGAACGCATCCTGTTGCAAAATAACAAAGTCGATGAGTTCCGATTTCCAGAAAGTTTCGTGAAAACCAATGGGTACACCATCATCTCCCAGAATATTTATTTGCTCCATGGCCTCCTTTCCGCGCAGCAGAATGTCTTTGGCCTTGTTCACCTCTTTAAGCCACGATTCACTCACGTTTTTCGTCAGGTTCTCCTGAACCTCGGGGTATTCAAGATATTTGGAATAACTGTCAATCGGGTCGATGGCCGGATAGCGTTTACTGTCGGCACGTGCCTGACTAAGTCCGTAGAAACAACGGGCAGCTTTTCGGGTACTTTCCGTCACCGGTTCCTTCAGGTTACCACCGGCCGGAGAAACTGTTCCGATAAAGGTAATGGAACCTGTTTTTCCGTTGTTCAGGTATGTAAATCCGGCACGCGAATAGAAGTTTGAAATAACGGCTGACAAGTCCATGGGGAACGCATCCGGTCCGGGAAGCTCTTCCAAACGGTTCGACATTTCGCGCAGCGCCTGTGCCCAGCGTGAAGTGGAGTCGGCCATCAGCAGCACTTTCAGTCCCATGGCACGGTAATACTCGCCAATGGTCATGGCTGTGTAAACCGAAGCTTCACGGGCTGCCACCGGCATGTTCGATGTATTCGCAATAATAATGGTTCGTTCAATCAGTTTTTTCCCTGTACGCGGGTCTTCCAGTTCGGGAAACTCGGTAAAAATTTCCACTACCTCGTTGGCGCGCTCGCCGCAGGCTGCAATAATCACAATGTCGGCTTCGGCCTGTTTTGAAATGGCATGCTGCAACACGGTTTTTCCGGTTCCGAACGGACCGGGGATGAAACCGGTTCCACCCTCGGTAATCGGGTTCAGCGTATCCATACAGCGAACGCCGGTTTCGAGCAATTTAAACGGACGCGGTTTTTCCTTAAAAGCGCCAATGGCAACCTTCACCGGCCATTTCTGAACCATGGTGAGTTCGGTTTCTGTACCATCGCCGTTTTCAACCACAGCAATTTTATGGTCAACGGTATATTCGCCTTCGCCAACAATTTCTTTAATTTTAAAAGTGCCCTTCATTTTAAACGGCACCATAATTTTGTGGGGCTGGTCGTTTTCGTTTACCTCGCCCAGCCAGTCTCCTGCCTGAACTTCGTCGCCCACTTTGACCATGGGTTTAAACTCCCATTTTTTCTCCCGGTTGAGCGGGTCGGTGTATTCTCCCCGTTTCAGGAAAACGCCTTCCATTTTATCGAGGTCGTTTTGCAACCCGTCGTAGTTGCGCGACAGGATGCCCGGGCCAAGTGTAACTTCGAGCATGTGCCCCCGGAACTCTGCTTTTGAACCGGGTTTCAGTCCGCGGGTACTTTCAAAAACCTGCACGTAGGCAACTTTCCCCACCACTTTAATTACCTCGGCCATCAGGTTTTCGTCTCCCAGCGAGATAAAACAAATTTCGTTCTGGGCAACCGGCCCGTCCACTTCTACCATTACCAGGTTGGCCACAATACCAACCACTTTGCCTGTTGTTTTATTTTCTTTTTCCATATGTTATTGCGAATTCTTCAGGAAATTCAAAATTGGATTGGATTTCTTCCAATAATTGGTTAAATATTTGTTGTCCTTTTTCTTTGTCGAGTTCGAACCACCGTTCCACAATAAAAAGCTTCTGCACAAAACCCAGCACTTTTTCAATGGAGAAATAGTTGAAAAAGGTGATTTCATCGATGTGCTGCCAGGTGTGGTTGTCGAGTTTCATTTCCCTGTCGAGCATATTTTCTATTTCGAAAATCTGTACGATGGTTTCAATGTCGTTGATTTCATTGGCCAGACCAAAATCGCGCGCTCTGCTTCGTTTCAGGGCATGCGTTACTTCATCGTCGCCAATAATAGCCTCTTCAAACGGAATTTCGTGTTTACGGCCATTCAAAGCCAGCATAATGTTGGCCATGTTTTGTTTAAACTCGCTAAAATCAGCAACGAATTCATTCCCCGAGTCTGCGAGTGTTTTATACCAACCTTCCGTAAGAAATTTCACAGCAGCAATTTTGGGAAATTCCTCCTCATCGTCGTGATAAAATTCAATAAAATCGATAAAATAAGAAGGGAATGCCGAAGCATCGATATATTCAAATTGCTTTTTATCCACAAACTGTTCCATGATTTCGCGGGAATAGTTTCCGCGGTCGTCCCATTCAAATTCACCCTCAAACAAAAGGTTAATGAGATTTTCGTGATCAAAGGGCAAATAGAACAATTTCACCAGTTCAAAATCGGACGGATGAATTTCCTCCCGCAAATAGTTGCGCAGGTCCACCGACGAAAAGTGAAGTTTCTTATCATCAGGAATAAGGTCGGGAAAACCCGCTACCAGGCAATAGTAGTTTCGTTTGTTCATTTTTCCTCCTCAAAAAGCAGTTGACTGGTTTTCGGACGCAGGTATGCTTTGAGGAAGTTGGTGAAATCCTCATCAGTAAAGCTAATTACGTAACTTCCATCGGCAGGTCCGATTTTGAAACCGGATTTCATGTTCTGTGCAAAAGAAACTTCCAGCCCTTTGTTCAGTTCATCAGCCAGATTCTTCTTATAAAAGTCTTCCAGCTTATTCCTGTCTTGTTCAGGAAGAATCACTTTTACATCGAAACTTTCTTTTTCCATCCAGCCTTTTACAACGGTGGAAATTAAGTTCTGCAAATAATCTTTATCGGAAAACAACTCTTTTACCGGAGGCTGAATTACCTTCATGGCAATGAGCGAGGTAATTTCCTGCTTCATAGCCGAAACGGCCTGATTCAGTGTCATTTTAATTTCCGAGTCCACCTGTTTTTTCAACTCCTGCGCCTTTTCTTCCGCTTCTACTATCTTCTTTTCAGCCTTTTTCTGAGCCTCCTTTTCAATACCGGCGGCTTTTTCTTTAGCTTCTTTCAGAATAGCTTCCGCTTCTTCCTTCGCTTTTTGAACACCTTCGTTGTAGATGGTTTCAGTTAACTGTTGAATTTTCGAAGTCATATATTCCTGATGTTTAATAATTCATTAATGTTGAAATTTTTCTTTAATTAAAAAGAAATAAAAACAATCTTTTTTTGAGAAGTGTAAATGTACTAACAAGATTTTAATAAGGAAGAACGAAAATCAGCTAAAATTTAGGTTTTATGTCGCAAAATATGTTTTTGGGAATGTGACAAAAATCAGAGGAAAACCAGTTGCCTGAGTTTGCCCGGCATTTCAACCAATGAATCAACTTACTAAATACAAACAGATTACACTTGTTATTTGCACAACAACCAGACGATTGTGAAGTCAACTCTGTGGAAATAAAAGAATGTCAACTCTTTTAACATTGGCTTAACGTTAAGGTAAACGAAAAAATTATTTGTAGTTTTAACACCGAAATCCGGTTTCCGATAAGTATAAAAAGTTATAATAAACTTAAAAAATCAGTTACAATGAAAACTACAAGAAGGTTATTTTTACAGACCAGTGGGGTTGCCCTTGCCGGCACAGCTTTATTCCCGCAAATTGCATGCTCGGTCGGCAAAAACAAAACAGTTACTGCGCTTCAATTATACAGTGTGCGCGAAGCCATGGGCAGCGACCCGAAAGGCACGCTCACCCGGCTGTCCGAAATGGGATATACCCATGTGGAACATGCCAACTACGTTAATCATAAATTTTACGGATGGACAGCACAGGAATTTAAAAAGGTACTCGACGATTTGGGACTGAAAATGCCCTCGGGACACACTGTGCTCACCATGAACCACTGGGATGAAGATCAGAATGATTTTACCGACGAATGGAAGAGGCTGGTGGACGATGCGGCTTACATGGGACAGGAATATGTAGTGAGCCCGTGGATGGATGCCCGGATGTACCAGACCTACGACAATTTTATCCGGTTCATGGAAGTTTTCAACACCTGCGGCGAACTTTGCAAAAAATCAGGGATGCGTTTTGGGTATCACAACCACGATTTTGAATTCAGTGAAACCCTGAACAACGAAACCGTTTTCGATTTGATAATGAAAAATACCGATGCCGACAAGGTAGTGATGCAGCTCGACATGGGAAATATGTATATGGCCGGTGCAATGGCCAAAGATGTTCTGGGAAAATACCCGGGACGATACGATAATATCCACGTGAAAGATATGGTGGCAAGAGCCGGCGGAGAGGGTTACGAAAGTACCGTGTTGGGCGAGGGCGTTATCGGCGCCAGGGAAGTAACCGATATGGCCAAAAAAATGGGCACCAAGCTCTTTGTTATCGAACAGGAGGCTTATCAGGGGAAAGACCCTATGGATTGCATGCAGGAAAACCTTACCGTGATGAAAGAGTGGGGCTATTAGTTTGTTGCAGTGCCGGTTAAAGGAAAATGATTCGTTCTAATTTCAGATGAAACAACTTTTGTTTTCCTTCCTGGCTTGTAACTATCTGATTTTCAAGTCGGGGTAGCAGGATTCGAACCTGCGACCCCCTGCTCCCAAAGCAGGTGCGCTAACCGGACTGCGCTATACCCCGAAATATCTACAAGCGGTGAGGGGGGGATTCGAACCCCCGGTACGGTTACCCGTACGGCAGTTTAGCAAACTGCTGGTTTCAGCCACTCACCCACCTCACCTTTATTATATTTTCAAGAACGTACGGTCAGTTTAGCATCCGCCAACCGGCGGATCAGCCACTCACCCACCTCACCTTTTTATATTTTGTGGAAAAGCTGCCAAAATCTTTCCCATTGGAAAGTTTAGCTTTTTCAAAATGCTTAAGAACGCTTTTTTTGTGCGTGCAAATGTATTAATTGTTTTTTCATTGGCAAAATCTTTTTTCGCGCAAAAAAAAACATTTCTCACGAAAAAAACCGGCCAGCATTCAAATATGCCCGACCGGTTAAATCCCGACAAGTTAATATCTTTTATTTCTCGTGGTAAACCAATACAGGTTTTTGAAAATGGGTTAACACACTTTTCGTTTCATCGGAAGCAAACATCTCCTCAAAAAATCCTCTTTTTTCTTTCAGTAAAACCAGCAAATCGGGGTCTTCTTCCTGTGCAAATTCTTCTATGGCCTGAACAATGTCTTTCCTTGTTTTAAGGCTGAACGAAAGATTTTCTATTTCTGTTTCCTGTTTTACCAGTTCACTGAAACCAAACCATTTCAATTTTTCATCAAAACCGTAATCTTTGGTGTTGTGCAAAATACTGAAACGGATATCGGCAGAATTTTCAAACAGAGAGGAAAGATGCTTTAGCGCATCTATATCGGTATGATTAAAATCTGTAGCATAAACAATTTTTTTCACAACTGCATGCCTCGAATTTTCAGGGATAACAAACACCGGAGAGTTCACGTGCTCAATCAGGTTGGGGTATCCCATCAGTCCTCCGGATGCTTCGGAGTAACTTTGATGGTTGCTGATAAGCAGCATCAAATCGGATGTGCGGTCCAGTTCGTCCTGCACCACATCGATTCGGTTCATTTCGGTAATGTGTATTTCGAAAGGAATTTTTACCGCATGTTTCTTCATATAATCGGCAGCTACTTCCTTTATTTTTGCTTCGGCCACGTTAAATTCCTTTTTTGCATTCTTTTCCACAGCCACCAGTGCCGGGTCAACCGGTCCGGCCGAGCCCACCACAAACGATTGCCGCATCCAGTCGAAATCAAACACATACACAATTTTAAGATGCCGTTTCGATCGGTTGCTCAACGAAAAAGCATAGGCAATCAGGTCGTCAATGTCTTTGTAGGAATCGAGCAATAATAAATTTGTCTTCATGGCTAATAATCTAAAAAATTCAAAATTCTAATCTTCGGCTGCTTTTTTCCGCCGTCGGTGAATAAACTGGAGTACCAGGTGTGTTCCAAAGCTAAAAGCCATATCGCGCAACTTGTCGGCCAGGTTGTCGATGATATCGGCAGTTGATTCAGTGATCTCTTTTTCATACAACTGTTCCTGGTATTCCAGTTTTTGCCTCAGGAGGCGCAGTTCGCGCATACTTTTAACTGTCTTCATTCTAACTTTGTGTTTCTTCATCTTCTTCAAATATTATTTCCGAAAAGTTTTTCAGCACGGAATTGGTTACAATTTGTTTGCGCAGAAGAATAAAAACCAATGCCATTAGAATGAGGGCACCGCCGGCAATGAGCAATCCTGTAAAATAATCGCCGTTGTAGGTTTGTCCGTACCAAAAGGTAAATGCGGTAGCCGCAAATACAATAATCAGCGTAACAAACATCAGTACAATTAAAAAACTGAAAAGGTAAGAAGTAAACCGCGTAGTTTTACTCAGCAGGGTTAACTTTACCAAATCAATTTTTGTTTGTATATAGCTTTTCACCGAACCATTCAGTTCTCCCAGGTTTTTTGTTAAATCTTTGCTCATTGCTTTTAATTAACGGTTCATCTGATTTTGCGGTTTTCTTAAGCCTTGGCCGACGAAGTTTTTTCGTTTACTTTTTCTTTTACTTTCTCTTCGGCTTCTTTGGCTTTGCCGCGCATTTCGGTAACTACTTCGTTTACCTGTTCTTTCAGGTCATCTACTTTTTCGCTCAACGTTTCAGTAATATCTTTCGATACACTTTTCACTTTTTTCGAAATGTCTTTACGGGTTTTCGACCCTTTTTCGGGTGCAAGTAAAATTCCGGCTAAAGCTCCTGCTGCAGCTCCTGCAACAAATCCCAGCAATGCATTTCTAGTTCCTTTATCCATGGTATTTCAAATTTAAATGTTAATAATTTGTATTATTTCAATCTCATGCTATTTAGTGAAAAAACTGTTCCAGACATGAAAAACAAAACTACCCTAAAATCAAATAATTGATTATCAGCAGAATACATATTCAAGGAAGAATATTCAGCAAAAATGCGGGGAATTTGTTTTACAACCTGTGGAATGGGGAATTGGGTAATTCTACAAGTTTTCAGGAAGCCTGCCCTGTAATTAAAAAGCCAATGTAGTTTTCAGGAATGGGCTTTTCCAGCAAGGCGCTAACAAAATGGTATTGCATCACCTGGTTGCGTAAATCGTTACTGTTGTTAGAGGTACAGACGATTATCTCCGGTTTTTTCAGGAAATTTTTCAGCCCAGCCAGTTTTTCCAGTGCTGCGGCGAGTTGTCTCCCGGGAATTTTTTCGTCGAGCAAAATATAATGCAACTTTATATTGTGTGCAATTATTTGTTTTTCCATAAAATGAATCGCCTCCCAAAAATCGGTAAACCCATAAAAACAGTCCTCCGCGTCTTGTTCTTCCAGTGATTTTTTCTGGCTTTCAAGAAATGTGGCATCGGCATCCACACACAACACTTTTTTTCTTTTTGGCTTCATCATTCTATCCTTTAACATGTCTTCATGTTCAACTTCTGTTCCAGAAAAAAACCTGCATGCCATTTCAAAAAATGGCAGGTACTATATATCGATGCCATATTGATTGATTTTGTTGTAAAGTGTTTTTCTGTCGATACCGAGGTTTCGGGCAGCCTTCGATTTATTGTATCCGGCATCTTCAATGGCTTTCATTATAATTTCCTTTTCGACGCCTGAGGCGGCATTTTTCAATGTGCCCGATTGACTGTTTATCTCCTTGGTTTTGCCCTGTAAATGATTCACTCCTGAAAAATTTATGATTTCAGCAGGCAGGGTTTCGGGAGTCAGCATTTCGTCTTGTGCCAGTAAAACAGCCCGTTTCACAACATTTTTCAGTTCCCTGATGTTTCCCGGCCACTCGTAACGTTCAAAAACCCGGCGGGTTTCTTCCGCAATACCTTTTACCCTGGTTCCCAGTTCCAGGTTGGCAGCTTCGCGAAAATGGCCGGCAAAAAACAGAACGTCCTCCGGGCGTTCGCGCAAAGGAGGAAGTACAATTTTAAACTCATTGATACGGTGCAGCAAATCTTCCCTGAACCGATTCTGCTCAACCATCTGGCTCAGGTTTTCGTTGGTAGCTGCAATAACCCGCACATCTACCTTCACCGGTTTGTTTTCGCCAATACGGGTAACGGTTTTTTCCTGAAGGGTGCGCAGCAACTGCACCTGGGTGGCATAACTCAGGTTTCCGATTTCATCGAGGAACAGGGTGCCGCCACTGGCTTGCTGAAAAACACCGGTTTTATTATTTACTGCTCCTGTAAACGAGCCTTTTATGTGGCCGAACAATTCACTTCCCGCCAGCTCTTTGGGAATAGCGCCACAGTCAACGGCCACAAACGGTTTATGGCTGCGATTGCTGTACCTGTGAATAAAGCGGGCCACATACTCCTTCCCCGTTCCGGTTTCGCCCTCAATGAGTACCGCAATGCCGGTTGGCGCCACCTTTTCGGCAAACTTCACGGCCTTGTGAAATGCAGGACTTTTACCCATCAGAAAATCGTCGGGAAACCCGGCTGAAGACTCCTCATTTTTTCCGCCGGCAAGTTTGGTTGCCAGGCTTATAATTTCTTCGGGCTGAAGGGGTTTTGTCAAATAATCGGAAGCGCCTTGCTTCATCAGTTTTACCGCCATGCGCACATCGGCATAGGCAGTAATAATAATGACCGGAATGCGGGAATTCAACCGTTTCACCTCCCGCAAAATTTCAAGGCCATCTTTATCGGGCAGTCTGAAATCGCACAACACCAAATCGAATGGCTGTTTCCTGAACAGGTTAAGTCCGGCATTGCCCGAGAAGGCAATTTCAGCGTTGAAACCTTTGTTGGAAAGTTGTTTCTGAATTGCTTTGCAGATAAAAATATCGTCGTCGATGATAAGAATTTTTGCCATTGCACTTTTTTGCTGTTGAACAAAATTAGCCAAATTTCACAAAATCAGCAGTCTCCATCCGGAATTTTGGCATTTTCTGCTGCCTGAATGATTTTCATTATCTCTTCCTGCACCTGGGAGGACAATTCACCTGCCGCATCATACTCCTTGTTGCGAAGCGTCATGTTTTCAATTTTCTCCAAATTACCGGCTACGGCAACCAGCCCGAAATACCGAAGCGAAGGGATGGCTTTATGAGCCGTTTTTCCCACACGTATCCAATCCTCATTCTGAACTCCCTCACGAAAACCATTAACTGCATCTTTAGCTCCGGCAATGAAAGTATCGAGCATCTGGTTAAAAAAAGCCAAATCGCCGCCGGCTGTCTGCATTAGCTGAGAAGTATTGAACACAGAACTTTCCTGTTCTGCTGCATTTTTCGGCTCCGCAAGGGTTTCCACCAGGCTTTCATGGGTTTGTTCAAGGCCGAGCAGCGCACAAATCTTACTGTATAGTTCCTCTTCTTTAAAAGGCTTTAGAATATAATCGTCGAATCCGCTGTTCAGGTAGTCCTGGATATCGTGTTCCATAACATTGGCTGTAACGGCCAGCATTTTGGTGTGGTGGTTTACATTTTTGCTGTTGCCCTTTACCCTTTGTATTACCTCTACACCCGACAACCCCGGCATGTGAATGTCGAGCAAAACCGCATCAAAAAGCGTATCATCCAGAAGCTGTAAGGCCTCAATACCGTCAGTCGCCAGTTCAAATTCCACACTCCAGTCCTTTAAAATCGATTCAGCAAGCAAAATATTGTTTTCATCGTCATCGGCATATAAAATACGCCTGCCGTTGAGCAGGTCGAAGCCGGAGCCAAAGGATTTTCCCCCGGGCACAGTCAATCCCTCCCGTGTTTTCTCAAACGGAATAACAACAGTAAACTCGGAACCTTTGCCCGGTTCGCTATCCACATGAAGCCTGCCGCCAAGCAAATCCACCAGTTTGCGCACAATGGTAAGTCCCAGCCCGGCCCCCTTGCGTTTTTTCTCATTCCCCAGGTTCAACTGTGCAAACTCGTCGAAAATAATTTTTAAATCCTCCCTGGGAATTCCAATGCCAGTATCATGCACCTGTAACCTCAGAAAAACGGTCTTGCGCGTCATTTTCTCGCTGGAAACCTGAATGCTTATTTCCCCCTCGTCGGTAAATTTTATGGCGTTGCCGGCCAGGTTCATTAAAATCTGTTTCAGCCGGAAAGGGTCGCCCACCAGAACTTCCGGAACGTCGGGATCGATATGGTAACGGAACTTCAGTCCTTTTTCTCTGGCACGGAACAACAGCGATTCGTGCACATTCTGAATCAGTTCATGGGCATTAAACGGCACTTTTTCAATATAAACCTTCCCCATGCCCAGTTTGAACAGAAACAACACCTCGTTGACCACCGAAAGCAGGTGCCCCGACGACTGATTGATTAACCGGCTGAATTTTTTCTGTTTGGGCGTTAAATCGGTTTTTTCGAGCAGCCCGGTAAACCCGATGATGGCATTCAGCGGGGTACGAATTTCGTGGCTCATGTTGGCCAGAAACACCGACTTGGCCCGGTCGGCTTCTTCTGCCTGGCGGCGGGCGTTTATCAGGTTTTTCTCCACCTCCTTTTCCTTGGTTACGTTCTGTAAAATAAGCGCACCACCCACCACCCGGCTGTCAAACCCAAAAACCGGCGTGGCACTCACAAAATACACATTCCCTTTTATGCGGACTTCGCCTTCCGATACTTTTCCGTCGAGGGCATTGCGGTAAAACGGGAACAACCGCTTCCGTGTTTTTTCATCGTAAACCCCGAACAGGGTTTTTCCCGGGAAATCGGCATTGGTTAGTCCCAGCCGTTCCTTTTCGCGGCCACCAGCCAGCACATGTGTAAACTGATTATCAAATAGATACACATCCATTCCCGGCAGGTTTTCAATTAAAATTTCCCGATAATCTTCAAGGTCGGATGGGGTTTGGCTGAAAAACACCATACCGGCAGCCACCACTTCTGCTCCCTGGACGAACGATACTTTTTCGAGCAGAAAATAGACCGGCAGCATCAGTCCGTTTTTCGATATGATTTCAGAAGCAAACGACTGCGACTCGCCCGCTTCGAGCAAAGTTTCTGTTTTTTGACAGAACCGATCGAACTCTTCCGGTTCAAAAAACCGGCTCACCTCGGGCAGACTGTCGTTTTTGGCACGCCCGAAAATATTCTCGTAAGCTCCCACAAAACGAAGTACCTGGTATTGCCGGTTAAAGAAGAAGAGGGCATCCTGTTTCAGTCCGCGGCCCGGGTCATCGGGCGACCAGGCTAATCCTGCCAGGCGAGCGGTTTTTATCTGGTGGCTCAGCACCTCCAGCGAGCGGTCGAGCTCGGTAAGCTTTTCCAAATCAACTTCACCCCCTTTTAATCCGGAAATGAGTTTGCTGATTTGATCCAATTGCCTGTTTAAGTATTCGTTCATGGCTTAAAGATAAAAAATGTTGAGAACTAAATTTACTTCCTGTAAAGATTAAAAATCACGAAGTTTCAATAAAAGATATTTTTGTATTTTTGTCCTCTGATTCAGAAAACAAAAACAGAAAAATTGAAAAAACACATCATAACCGGAGTAAGGCATCTCACAGATTCCACATTTGTGCTGCAATTGGAGAGGAACGGATTGCCTTTTCAAACCGGGCAGTTTGTTATTTTACGCCGTCCGGGCACCATTGACCAGCGGGAATACACGGTTTACAGTGGCGAAAAGGAGAATGTACTGGAAGTGCTGGTGCGCGAAGTAGCCGACGGAAAAATCACTCCGCTGCTAAAAAAAATGCAGCCCGGCGTTGAGCTGGAAGTGGACGGTCCTTTTGGTTTTTTCCGTTTTCAACCATCAATGTTTACGTCGAAAAAATTCCTGTTTGTGGCTACCGGTACCGGAATCAGTCCGTTTCACAGTTTCGTAAAAACGTATCCTGAACTCGATTACAAATTGATTCACGGAGTGCGTTTCGGTGAGGAGGCTTATGAACACAGCCATTTTGACAAAGAAAAAATTACCTTGTGTACTTCAGGCGACAACACAGGGGAATTTAACGGAAGAGTAACCGATTATTTGGCTGGCATGAAACCGGATAAGAACACCCAGTGCTTTTTGTGCGGCAACAGCAAAATGATTCACGAAGCTTTTGATATATTGATCAGCAAAGGAATTCCGGTGCAAAATATTTATACTGAAGTTTATTTTTAAGAAATGAAGTACCATTTAATCACATTGGGATGCCAGATGAACCTCTCCGACAGCGAGCGGGTGATTTCAGTGCTCGACAAAGCCGGTTACTCCTGGACTGATAACGAAGAGGAAGCCGTACTGATTGGCATTCTGGCCTGTTCGGTGCGGCAAAAAGCCATCGATAAAGTCTATTCGCGCATCCACAAATGGAACAAGTGGAAAAACCATAAAAACCTGGTTACCTTTATTTCGGGCTGTATTTTACCTAACGATCACGAAAAATTTCTGAAGCTGTTCGACATCACGTTTCAGATGAAAGACCTGCCGAATCTGCCCGAAATGATTAGCCGGTATGGCATCACCACGCCCGTCCACCTGAAAACGGGAATCGACCCGCACAACGAAAACATCGAAGAATTCTGGAACGTGAAACCTTCGTACCAGTCTGATTTTGAAGCTTACATCCCAATTCAGAACGGATGCGATAAATTTTGCAGCTTTTGTGCCGTGCCGTTTACCCGTGGCCGCGAGGTGAGCCGCCCGTCCAAAGAAATTCTGGCCGAAGTGGCGCTGCTGGTTTCGCAGGGCTACAAATCCATTACGCTGCTGGGGCAGAACGTCAACTCCTACGGCCTCGACAAAGAAGGGCAGGAAATCACTTTTTCTGAATTGTTGCGGGAAGTTGGTGAACTGGGCAACCGTATGAAAAAAGAATTCTGGGTCTATTTCACATCGCCCCATCCCCGCGACATGACCGACGAGGTGATTGAGGTCATTGCCCAATACCCGGTGCTGGCCAAACAAATTCATCTGCCCATGCAAAGTGGCGACGACAAAGTGCTCATTCGCATGAACCGCAAGCACAACATGGAAAAATACCGGCAGATTGTACATTCCATCCGCCGGATTTTACCGGAAGCCACTTTGTTTACCGATATTATTGTGGGATTTACGGGCGAAACCGAATCTCAGTTTGAAAATACCCGCAAGGCGATGAAAGAATTCAAATTCAATATGGCTTACACGGCCATGTATTCTCCGCGCCCCGGAGCTACCAGCCACCGCTGGGACGACGACGTGCCGCTTGAAGAAAAAAAACACCGTTTGCACGAACTGACCGAAGAATTACGCAAACACAACCGAATTTTCAACCATAATCTGCTGGGAAAAACAGTACGCGTTTTGGTTCGCGGCGAAGACCGGAAAGAAGGATTCCTTTCCGGCCTCACCGAGGGAAAACTGATTGTGCGGTTTCCTGCCGAAAACGAGGATTTAACCGGAAAATTTGCAAATGTAAAAATTACTTCTGCGTCCGATTTTTCGCTGGAAGGTGAATTGGTAAAGGTGGAAGCGTTGGTTTAATACGGTTTCATTTCTGTACAAATTAAATTCTGATTATTTTTGGGCTTTTGAGAGATAGAAGGACTCCTTCGAAGAAAGTTAGAGGGTTTGAAGGTTTGAGAGTTTGAGAATTCGAACAATCAAACAATCCCGAACATTCTCCTTCGAGTCTTTGCGACTTTGCGTGAAAAAAAATAAACAGAATGAAAAAATTAGGATTAACATTACTCACAGCACTGCTGATTTTTGCCCTGCATGCACAAACCGGCCAGCAAATTACGCTGGAAGATATTTTTACTAAAGGTACTTTCCGTGCCGAATCGGTCAGGGGATTGCGCTCCATGAACGATGGCGAGCATTACACTACGCAGGAAGGCCGCACCAAAATTGTAAAAAACAGTTACAAAACAGGGGAATTGGTGGAAGTACTGTTCGACCTTGAAAAAATAGACAGGGCGCCTGTTTCATCCTTTTCAGACTATACATTCAGCGATGATGAAACCAAAATATTGCTGACCACCGATGTTAAACAAATTTACCGGCACTCTTATACGGCACAATACTACATCTGGAATTCAGTAACCGAAGAACTTTCGGCCCTTTCTGAAAAAGGGGCGCAGCAACTGGCCACTTTTTCGCCCGATGGCGACCGCGTGGCTTTTGTGCGCGACAACAACCTGTTCATTAAAAACCTGAAATTTGGCAGCGAAAGTCAGATTACGTATGACGGTAAAAAGAATGAAATCATCAATGGCGCACCCGACTGGGTTTATGAGGAAGAATTCGGCTTCAACAAGGCCTTCTGGTGGTCGCCCGACAGCAAATTCCTGGCATTCATACGGTTCGACGAAAGGGAAGTCCCGGAATTCAGCATGACCATGTATGCCGGCGACAATCCCACTATTGAAGAAAACAAATTGTATCCCGGGCAGGAAACCTTCAAATATCCCAAAGCCGGAGAAACCAACTCTACCGTTTCAGTAAAAAGCTACGAACTGTATTCGCGGCTTACCATCGATGTGCAGATTGGCGACAACACCGATATTTACATTCCGCGACTAAACTGGACACCCGACTCCAAAGATATGGTCGTGGTGCGCATGAACCGCAGGCAAAACCAGCTCGATATTTTGTATGCCAACCCGTTTACCGGCGAAACCCGCCCCATTTTTACCGAAAAAAATGACCGGTACATTGCCGAAGATTTCCTGGATGCGTTTACCTACCTCGACGATGGCCGGTTTATTGTAAAAAGTGAACGCAACGGCTGGTCGCACCTCTATTTGTATGACAGATTGGGATTTGAGCAGGGACAGTTGACCAAAGGCGAATTCGACGTTACCCGTTTTTACGGATTTGACGCCTCACAAAAAGTATTTTATTACCAGGCCGCTGCTGAATCGCCACTGCGCCGCGAAGTGTATTTCACCAGCGAAGACGGAAAAAAGCAGGGAAAAATTTCCACGTTGGCCGGAACAAACCATGCCGATTTCAGCAAAAACTTCAACTACTACGTGAATTACTACAGCAGCAGCCAAACACCATCGCTGATTACATTGCACGACCGCAGAAACCGGCTTATCCGCACGCTTCAGGACAATACCATGCTGAAAAACAAAATGCAGCAGTACAATCTTCCCGAAAAAGAATTTTTCACTTTTACCACTTCTGAAGGAGTTGAGTTGAACGGTTACATGATTAAACCGGTTGGGTTCGACCAGGCAAAAAAAATTCCGGTGCTGATTACCCAATACAGCGGACCCAATTCACAAAGCGTGTCCGATTCATGGAGGGGAATTGGCTGGAACGATTACCTGGCACAGGAAGGCTTTCTGGTTGTTTCGGTTGATCCGCGCGGCACGGCTGCCCGCGGTGAGGATTTCCGCAAAGTGACGTACCTGAATCTGGGAAAATACGAATCGGACGACATGGTGGAAACCGCAAAATACCTCGGTTCGCTGCCTTATGTGGATTCGGAGAACATTGCCATTTTCGGCTGGAGCTACGGCGGATTTATGACCCTGCTTTCCATGGAAAAAGGAGGTGAATTGTTTAAAGCCGGAATTGCCGTGGCGCCGGTTACCAACTGGCGGTTTTACGACACCATTTACACCGAACGTTTTATGCGCACTCCGCGCGAAAACCCTGACGGATACGACGACAACTCGCCACTGACCCATGCCGGAGACATCAAAGGCAGGCTGCTGATTGTGCACGGCTCGGCCGACGACAATGTGCATGCCCAAAATACCTACGAATTCACCGAAAAACTGGTGCAGGCCGGCGTACAGTTCGACATGGCCATTTACACCAACCGGAACCACGGAATCAGCGGCGGAAACACCACCATGCACCTTTATACCAAAATGACCAACTTTTTGAAAGAGCAACTGAAATAATGCCAGATACATTTATTTTTGATTGTCAAATTTATAAGCAATCTTAAAAGTAATAAATGGCTTCTTTTTAAAAAAATCACTTATATACAATTTTTCAGCCTTTGAAACAGTATTGTATTTAATACTATTAAAAAAATTATTGTATAACAAAGATACTGACCATTTATCATTTTTTAAATCTTTTTTTATTGCAATATTGGCATATAAGTATCCCTCTCTTTTTGTTTGTGCAGTTATCATCGGGCTGTCGTACAAAACGTCCCAATTAAAGGTATATAGTCGTGGCAGTAAAATCTTATTGTTTAGCCTACTGCTTGTTCTGAACAGATTTTCCGTTTTGTCAATTCCTCTAATTTTTACATTTAACTGATATGAATATAAGCTAAAAGAAAAATTACTGTACCACCATGAAAAAATATTTATACCTGTTTTCATTTCAAAACCAGTTGATATTGATTGCCCAACATTTTCAGTAGTCGATATAAAATAATTTGCAGAATCTGCATTTAGATAAGTTTGCAAAACATTATTTGTTGTTCTATGAAAAATATCAAAGCCAATAAAATCTTTATCCCATGATTTTAAATAACTCAATTCGTACGCATTTGTATAAGCGGGTAACAGATTTCCATTCCCTGTATAAAATGAATAAGGGCTATTATATTGTTTTAATGGTATTAAAGCCCAATAATCTGGACGTTCAATTCGTCGAGAATAACTGACTGAAGTCTGATGATTTTCCGAAAAATTATAAGAAAGATGTGCTGAAGGGAAAAAATCGATAAAAATATTTTCTGAAGGAGTAATTAATTCCCTGGCATTAACAGTCTTGTAATAATTTGATCTCCTAAATGTTTTCTCCGCCCTTAACCCCACTTGTAATGAAAATTTATCAAATTCAGATTTAAAAAAACTGTAACCTGAAATAATATCTTGGGCAAAATCTACTTTTTGATTCAACGGCTCTCCTGCAAATGGGGTAATAATCTCGTTCTCACTGAAATTCCCATTTGTTGATGTTACTTCAGGAATATGATCTATATCTATTTCAATACCATTTTCAACCACAATTTTGTTTCCCAAAGGGATTGCATAATTTATTTTTGCATTAAAAAGTAATTCATTTTTTTCTGTACCAACAAACCCGATACGTTCAGTTTTGGTTTCGTATATTTTTGAGTCGATTTGCTTCTCTTTCATATCATGCAGATAACTTGAAAAAATGAAATAAGCAGACAAAAGATGGGTTCGGTGCTTGTCAAATCGGTGTTCATATGAAAATGTGGGCCCAATATACCGGTAAAATAAATTTTTATTACTTTCCAAAGTATATATAATGTTATTATTTAAAATTCCGTCACGAAATACACTCTCGATTATTTTTTCATCGGAATAATTAAAGTTAGTGGTTTTCAAAGGATTAATTATAATTGAGAAATCGATATAATCCTTAGGAGTTATATCGTAATTCAATCCAAATTCAATGTAACTACCCACACCGCCATATTTTCCCTTACCATTAATTGTAGTTTCATAAACTTTGTCCGGATATTCAATTTTAAAAAATTTGTTGGCCTCCCAACTATCCCAAATTGAATTTGATAAGTATGCTTCAATATACCATCCGTTAGATTTCGCCTTTTTGTCAACTGTAAAACTACCAGATGTACCCTGCAATGTATTGACAGTAAAATTAGCACCAATTGCATAGCCTTCAAGACTGTTTCTTTTCAGAACAACGTTGATTATACCAGCAGTTCCTTCAGATGAATATGAAACTGATGGGTTAGTAATTACCTCTATTTTGTCAATTTTCCCTGCTGGCAATTGGCGCAATTTTTCTTCCCCCTGAAAAACAGGACGGTCATTGATATAAACTTTGAAAGTACCATCACCCCTGTAGGTTAATTTTCCTTCAAAATTTACCTGTAAAGAGGGAATATTTTCAAGTAAATCCATTGCAAATTCCGCCCCAGGAAAACTTCCAGCATCAATGACTTTCCTATCAACTTTATAAGTTACAGGAGCTTTAACTGATTTTATTGTAACCTCTTCAATATTTTGGAAACTTAGTTGTAACTCTATCGTCCCTATATCCCGTAGTCCGGGCTGAAGCATAAAACTTTTATAAATAACTGGCTGGTAACCAATAAAGCTAACTTCCAAATAATATTTTCCTTTTTTTATTTTTTCAATAAAAAAAAGGCCTTTTTCATTAGTCAATCCACCAGTAACCAAAATACTGTCCGAAGCATCATATAATCCTACATTTGCATAACTAACCGGTTGTCTGCTTTCTTGTTCAACTATTTTCCCAGTTACCGAACAACTTTGGCCGTTAACCTTTGAAAAAATGGTATTGATAACAACAGCTATTATCAGAATTTTTACTCTTAACATTAACAGGCTAATTTATATTAGTTAAAGGCCAAATCATTAAACATTTTAGGCGCGAAAAAACAGCGAGGATCCGGATAATCCCAATTTTCAATACCATATGCTTTAATAATATCAACCCAACATTTATTCATTGTGCTGTAACAATCATTTAATAATGAGCACATTGCGCAATTGCTATTTTTTGAAATATATTTAGGATCAAATAAATTTAATGCTTTATCTGAAAGCCATACATCAGCAATAGTCGAATCATTAATATTTCCAAGTAAAAACTGCGGCATCCAATAAAATTGCTCACAACAGGTCACGTTGCCATCAGGTAAAATAATCATGTGTGTTTTATTTGCAGAACATTCAGAACCAGGAAATGACGTGCCACCCTCTTTCGAATTATAAAATGGCCTTCCCAGATAGGAGCTATCAAAATTAATATTAAAATGATATCTTTCGCTTTGGTTAAGTACGAATTGTTGAACTTTTTGTAATTTTTTCCTACTTGATTTGAACTTAACATTTGTTTGTTTTTCCTTATATAATGAATCAAATGCAGGCCCAATATCCCAATCAATAATGTTAGGAAATTGTTTTATAAAATTTAACAACTCTAAAACATTGGAATATGAATCGTTATATCGTGTGAGTGTTGTAGCTATTTTAAACTTAATACCAGTATAATCAATAATCCTTATCGTTTGTATTATTTTATGTAAGTAGCTTTTATCAACATTAAGCATTTTTGTAAGAATACTAACGTTGACACTATCCAGGGATATTTGTAGTACTTTATTAATATTAAGATTTTTGAGCAAATGTATTTGAGACGGAGTTAATGGTAATTTTGTTGATATGACATCGGGATAGTAGTCATTTTCTAAAAGAATTTTTAAAAATTTTGACCAATTCGGGGTTAGAAATATTTCACCACCAGAAAGGCCAAAATCAACAATATTTAATTGTTTAGCTTCCTTTACAATATTTTTAAATCTTTCAAGTGTTATTTCACATTGAAATTTTTCCCTTTTATCAGCATAGCAATAAACACAATTTGTTGAACACAAGTTATTTAACATTAAAGAAACAGATAAGGGACCAGAGAACATTCTTTTGGAATCAAAATCAAGGGCATTGTACCTAAAATCACCGGGCCTACAGTTTTGAACCTCCATTATATTTTCATTGTAAGGGATAATAATATTTTTAGGAAATTTAAAATTCAACCCATGAAACGTAATTGCAAATTGTTTCTTGTTGCATATAAATGGTTGAATCAAATTATTAACAATCGAAACTTTTTCGCCAGTAGATTGACTTATTAATTTTAAAGTTGTTTTAAAAGATAACTTTCGTGTGAAAAAGGATAAAATCATTGCATGTACCGGATGTATAACAGAAATCCAATTGGGTTCTGAATTATGTTTAATAAGATTTTTGGATATAATAAAAGTTCGTTTTAAATCATGCCTTAAAACATAATCAGGATTCAAAACAAAAATATCTTCCTGTATTATAAAAATTTTTACAATAAAAATATAATTACAAATAAAAAATTAGTCTGTCTTTAATGAATACAAAATGACAGACTAATTTTAATAAAATGCAACAATTATTTGTTATTGTTGCGCTTCGGTAGTCGCGTTTGTTTTACATGCTTTCTTTTTACACATTTGTGTACAACCGCATCCGGGATCCATACTAATAAACCCTCCTTTGATTTTGTGCATGTCCTTAACTGTTAGGATTTCTGTTAATTTAATTCCACTTGAAAAAAAATTTTTTAGCTCCATGAATTTTAGTTTTTTTGTTTTAGGTTGCGTTATAGTGGCATCACCTATATCACTTTTTCAGATTTAAACCTGTGTTTCAAATTTATTACATTTTTTTTATCTTTTTTCCTTTCATAAAATTAATCCTATAATTGGTTAAGATTAATCGATAAGTGGAAAACATTACTCCTATAAATGTTATTGACTTTTGTTTAAATAATTTTTTAACGCCCACCATTTTCGACGGGAAACTACCAGTTCTATTCCATTTTTTAAAACAATACACCTTTTGGGTTTATTTTTACAATGCTTTAAGTATTTCATATTAACCAAGATATTATTATTAATCCGTAAAAATCCGTATGTTTCCAGCATTTCCTCTATTTCTTTTAGTGATTTGCAGAAACTATAATGTTTATCTTCACTTACCAATTTTACAAAAGAAATATATGTTTCACATTTTATATAGATTATATCTTCGATATCAAACTGAAATATCTCATTTTTCGTGCTCAAAATTATGGTTTTATTCCTTTGCATTTCATAATCCATCTTTGTATTATTTTGGTTTTTGGGTATGATAAATTAATTTGACAGTTTAAAGTGTATGTGTATGTGTATGTGTATGAATAAATTTTTTAACTATTTTTGGAAGTAAATTTATGGAATAAAATAGAAAAATGCAAACCCATTATCGGTAAAAAAAACACACAACCCACAAAATCCCTTGGCAATCAAACAAATAAATAAACTAAAATTTTAGGATGTGTTATAAAACATACAGTAGAGGGAAATACCTTTTGAATCTCAATACACCCAATAGAACCTTGGATTGTTTTGTTAAGCTAAGTATCCACAGCCCAGAAAATGGAAATTTATAGATGGACTCTATTGAAGCTATTCAAAAAATCAATTGGCATTATATTCATGGCTCCTGTTTTTCAATAAACCTTCCATTAACATATTTGTGCAATATACTGGAAACCAATGTTTGGTATGGAATACCTTCATGAACTGCTTTTCTTTTTATCTCAGTTAAATCTCTGTGAGTAATTCTAATGTTGATTCGTTTGTCTTTTTTTAACGAATCGCTGGCAAGTTTCTGAAATTTTTTCAGTTCATTTTCATGTTCTGAAATTTTTTCCCATTCTCCTTTGTTGTAAGATTCCAACAACTCTTTTTCTTCGCTATTTAAATTCAAATCTTTATTTGTTTTCATTGTTTCTTCCTCCAATATATTTTTTACCAGGATTTTTTATAATTTCTATCAAATGCCCTTCACTAATCAAGAATATAATATCTTCAAAACCAATATTCCGGTTTTCCTTGAGCCGTTCATTTTTTTCTTTATTCCAGTTAAAAACATGCATGTTGCAAATATAATGCATTGTGTGCTTTTTGTCAACACCATCAATAATTTTAAACGGGATTGATTTTAGAAGGTCTCACCACGGCATTCGCGGTGGAAATACCACCATGCACCTCTATACCAAAATGACCAGCTTTTTGAAGGAGCAGTTGAAATAATTCCGGCAGTAAATCCATTGGCGGCTGATTGCCTTCCGGATTGCCAGGGTTGCGGTCAGTTTTAATATTACGGGTAAAATCCCGTTGAATCGGGCGGCGCTGCAATCTTAAGTTCTGCTTTGAGTTGCTTTACACGGGTAGGCTCTGTAGCCCCGTTTTCATAATATTCCACCGTAATCTCACCGGCTTCGACAGCAATACGCAAATCGTTCGGCATACCGCTTTGGGTTACTGTAAATTCCTGAGAGCTGGTTGCTTCGTCATAAATACCAACCGTCCAGTTTTCGGGAGCGGGAAGACTGCCTATATACCATCCGCCGCCTTTCAAAACAACTTTTAAACTTGTACCTTCAGGCAGTTCTGCTTTCATCGAATAATGCGCATTCCCTTCTGTGCTCCCGAAAGCCGTTATTGTGCTAATCTCTTCTGCAAGGATATTAACTCCGTACCGGCCTGTTTCGGGATAGGTTATAAAGGTTTTCGGTTCGTAAGCCGTTTCATCCATAAATTGCTGCACATAGCTTTCAAAATCCGGAATAGTCACATTTTCCATGCCCGGTTCGCTATATTTCTCCTCCAGGTTTTGGCGGATGGCTGCCGTACTTACCAGGCGTGCGTTATCAATCAACTGCGAACCCAGCGAAGGATTATCCAGTGTTCCGTCAGTTTTAATATCGGATATAATATCTGCCATTAATTCCGACATGTCGCCGGTGGATAATTGTCCCTGCAAAATGCACGAAACCGCCAGCAGGATACCATTGTTTGTGAGGTTTAACGATTCGGAAGTTGCCTGCTGAGGCAACTCCAGGTCGAACAGGGCCAGTACTTCCTGCTGCGCCTGTGTTTTTGCAGCATTAAATGAAAGCCCCTGTTGCTGTACCAGGTATTCTACCCGGCTTCTTTCCAGGTGCGTAAGTACATTTACATTTGCCGAATTAACCTGTGAAATATCTGCCAATGCATAAAGCGTCAACTGTCCCGGCGATGATTGGCCGCTTACTTCGTTAAAATAATAGCCATCCGCTTTTAGTTGCACATAATTGGAGATGAGTTCCACCTGTTTTTGCTCGAAACTGCCCGAATTACCGGTTACAGTGGTAAAATAACTGCGTCCGGTCTGGTTTAATCCTTCATCCAGTTCGGATATAAGCACCGACGAACCGCTGATAAACGGCCCTTTTTGCACGTAGCCGCTAAACGTTTCTTTTGTTACCGGTTGTTCCACAGGATCGTCCGTAATGTTACAGGAAACAATACCCAAAAACAAACCCAACGCGAGGAAGGAGAAAATTTTTGTTTTCATGATTGATGGATTTTTTTCAATTAATTCACTTCTAATAAAGAACCTGTTTCAACTATAAAATTACCAGTGATTGTTACACATTCATCAGTTTTAAATAAAACATTTGCACCGCTCTTGATTTCAACATCATGGATAGAAAGATTACATCCATTTTCAACTGCATAACCCATATATACCTTATTGCTTATTTCTTTGTTATAACATGGCAGTGTAATAGACAGCTCATTAGAATTATAGCCTTCACCTGCCCAATTCACTCCGGCCACAGCATATTTATAAGATTCATTTGAAACTAAATCATTGTCATCATCCAAATATTCTGTTAATGTGGTAATACCAATTAAATCATTATCAGACATGTTATCACCAGCCAAACAACGGTATATACGATAAAAATCTGCTGACTCTCCAGATGCTGATGCTTGCCATGTCAGGTTAACTTTGCCAGTTGGCTGGTAATATACGGATAATAAACTTGGTGGTAATGGCGCTTCATCTGGTGGTGAACATCCAATACAAGTGACAATATCAATGTTGTTTGCTGTTGTAATATTAAAAGCCAAATCAAGAACCGTTATATCAACATACAAGTCGTTTAAAGAACTAAAAATTTGTTTTTGATTCCAAAAACTTTCATTTATATACCACCTAAAATATACCGTATGGTAATCATCTGTTCTGCTAAACCTTCTTGGGTAAATTCCAACAGACTCGCAGTTATGACCAACATCACTATTAGACCCGACAATATCTCCGCAATTAATTCGAAAATCATAATCGACATAATTAGGTAAATTGGGAAAGTCAAGACAGGTTGATGGCATTAATAAATCAGTTGCATCATATACATTTCCCGATTCATCCTCCCAGGTTATCATTACTAACACGGTGGAAACATCAAGTTCATCATCTACCACCCTTGCACCAATCTCAAAATACATTCCTTGTTGATTATAATGGCTGGTACCATCGTCTTCCTCCAGTATCAAATGGTTAAGAGGATCCCCGTCTGTATCAAGAATTACAGGAGAAGATGAATTATTTGTAACTAAAACACCCGATGGATTTTGAGCGTTGTAATCATACAGTCCCCAATCCGTATTATCAATATAGTCAAGATTTGGTGGCTGTTTAACAAGGTATCTTAAATCTAAATGAATTTGGTTATCAGTTTCCCCCAATTTTGTTACACCACCAGTTACCGGATCATTTATATTAACACTAATATTCTGTAGATGATGAAATTTAAAATAAATTCCATTTTCGGCACTTTTACTGACTGTAACCCAAGAACTGCCCTTATCTAATACTACACCATCGAATAAAGCATAAACATTTGTACCCTGTGGGGTATTACCAATGTCAATTCCTCCATGAAAATCATAATCATAACCAGTATTTGGATAGTTGGCACTTCCTAAATTTCTAGATCCAAACGGAGAAGAAAAATCATCTGTGCTGTTTCCTGATATCGGGAAATATAATGTTTGTCCGGTCACATTTATTGCAGGCAACCATAAAAATAATAGCAATATAATTTGTATATAAGTATTTGCTCTCATTTTTTAATCTTTTGATAGTTTAATACTATTGTTTCCTTGATTAAAACGAAAATTGCCCCTTAGATCAATAATATTCGAATACTCTAATTTATTCTTTTGTATATTAACAACAATATCATCTGTTTTCGACAGAAACTGTTTCTTTCCATCGTTAGTAATGAGTTTATAAACATCATTTTTTGGTTCATAGATAACAAAATATATCCTATCATTTTTAATGACCGTATAAAAAGGAAATTCAAGTTCTGTAGTCCAAATTAAATTAAGATTACTGTCTAATTTGTGCAATCTGTTTTGAGTTTCTTTAAGATAGATTGATGTATTACTTTCACCTAAATAATTTCCAATGGAAATCTCTCGTACAAGGGTGGCAATATTTCCACTTTCCAAAATATCTTTTTCCTTTTCAATTTGATTCGTAATTATATTATACTTGATTAGCTTATATTCACGAACTTTCGATGTATAAAGCACGCCTTCGTTAGAAAGCTGCGTTCGTTGTGCTACAATAAAATCTTTTTGATCTTTATTGAGTTGGCTAAGTGTTACATTGTATTCATCTTTTTCTATAAGTCCTTTTTTTAAGTCTGAATACAACTTCGCCTTTATTTTGCTTAAACTGTCCAATCCTTCGGTATATTCTTGATACTTGTTAATAAAACGCTCGTTTTTCTCCAATTCAAACACCCAGGTATATATTATTATTCGCGTGGAATCGAACCAGTCCGCAATAAAACCGGTATAATTATTATTTAACGGCAATAAATTGCCACTTTCAAGATCAACAATGTTAAGCCCGGACTCCGATTTTAAATCAGGATCTTCGTGGTGGCGGGCGGTTAACAAATACTTGCCATTGGGCGACATTTTGTAGCATTGCCCTAAAGCTTTAGTTTTCCAATTAACGGTCTTGTTATTAATGTCATACGAAACTATTTCATCCATGTATGCGTGATTGTTTCTCTTTTGCTCAGCAATTACAATTACCTGGTTATTCTTTTCATTTGGAAAAAAATTCTTCAAAAAAGCTGTATCCGGCTCATATTCAAAAAGTTTATTTCCTAAAGTATCGTACAATATACCCTTTTTCTTATGACTGACTGTATTGTACAAAGAAAGGCCGATATATTTACCTGAAGCGGTTAACTTATCTATCTTCTCTGAGTTATCTAAATAAATATCCTTATTAGTTTGCGCTGCAATTTGCCATCCACAAAAAAAACTGATATTTATAATAAAAATTAGTACTTTCATCTATTTCACTTCCAATGTTGAACCTGTTTGCACTTCAAAAGTCCCGCTTATGAGGGTGTATTCTTCTGCATCGAAAACTACATCCGCATTGTTCTGTATGGTTGCGTTAACCGCTTCAATTATACAATCGGAATATGTAATATCAGAAGCAATAGTACCACTTACAATTGTTGTCGGACAATCTGCTGCCTGAATAGCAGCATAAGCATTTACCAGCCCGTAGCCCATTTGTTCATTCCATGTACCGTTTGGCCGGCCGGGTGTAATTTGATAAATGTAACCGCCTGCTTTTTGAGCAGTGGATTCAATGATTTGCCTTATCTGGGAGGTTGTCAAATTGGGTTCTACCGAAAGTACGAGCGCTGCAATTGCAGATACTTGCGGAGCTGCAAATGATGTCCCGCTATGTGTTCCGTAACCGTTATTCAATGTTGTACTATAAATATCAACGCCTGGAGCAACAACATCCAAACCATTACCATAGTTGGAAAAATTGGCTCGTAAACTATCTTGTCCTATAGCTCCTACAGAAATTACATTTGAATTTGAGGCGGGATACGATACAGTAGATGAAGATCCATTACCGGAAGCACAAACCACCACCACATTATTATCAATTGCATATTGAATTGCATCATTTATGGCAGTTGATTGGAGTACGGTCAAACTTAGTTGAATAACCATTACCCCATTATCAACAGCGTCAATAATTGCATCATCAATAACTGAACTTATTGGAGAACTAACTCCGACACAATAAGGAAGAACTTTGGCCCCACTGTTATTGTTACCACCTGCAACTCCGGCAATTCCAAAATTATTGTTTGTTTTGGCACAGGCAATTCCGGCAACAAAAGTCCCATGATAATTAGTTGTTCTTGTATCATTGGAATTGTTCGCATAATTCCAACCTTTCCAATCATCAATGAAACCGTTGTTATCATCGTCGATACCATTTCCGGTAGTCGGGTCATCAGGATCAGCCCAGGCGTCTTCACCCGTATTAAGATATATATTTTGATAAGAATCATTTCCCAATCCAATGTCAGGATGTTCCCAGTCTGTTCCGGAATCCAATACGCCAATTATTACATTAGAACTCCCTGTGCAAATATCCCACGCTTTATACATATTTATAACCGGTAAATGCCATTGCAATGTTCTATAAGTGTCATTTGGGATAAAATCAATATATTCCCCAAATGTACTGTATTCTATTTTTTCAATAATATCCTTTGTAAAAAGAAAGTCCACAAATTCAGTTATGGAATTGCCGGATGGCACAGACAAATCAACATAACCAAGTTTATTACTCCTGATTATTTTATAAAGTTGCCTGTCCAACAATTTTGAGTCTTTTATTTTAACTGTGACCGTTGTTGTATCCACATCAAAATATTGCTCGTTATACTTTATAAGGTATTTCCCCTCCTCCATTACTAAGTTATGAGTTATTTTAGTATTCTGGGCGATGCTGCCCATTGTTAAAACCAGAATTAGGAATGTCATTAACTGTTTCATGACATATTAATTAATTGATAATGAGATGTTCTCCTCATCCATCTTTTCTTGATAGATGCCCCAATAATAAAGCGTGCTAATAGCCCAATAACATTCTGTACATTTCTCCACAACAATTTCAAGCTTATATAGAGGTCTGTCGGAGCATACGGATAATCTATTCTGTACAATTTTATCTGAAATTGAAGATGTTTGCAATTTTCCCCATAAAATGGATTGATTGTCAAAGTCTATTTGAGAACATACTTCAGAATTATCACAAATCTTTAAAAACGATTCTTTGTCATTAATAATAAATACCACGCTATCCGGCAGTCCTTTAACAAGTTCATTCGATTCAGAAAAAACAGAATCTAAACTCATTTTAAAAGTATCATTTATTTTTACCGGATCTATTATTTCCCATTCACACTCTTGCGTATTTCCTTTAATTACATTTAACGTAATGATAGCATTACTTGATAACTTTGGAACAAGTGCCGCTAAGTTCCATCCCTGCGCCACTGTCGTCATTTCCAGCGTTATATCAACCGTTAGTTTGTATTCATTGATTGAAGTTTGCTGTAAATTCCGGTCGATTTTATGAACGCCACTTGTAGTTTCACCCTTGGTAAGAAGCAATGAATGTTTTTCGAAATCAACTGTAGGGGTCTCATCTTTCTGACAGGTAATAAACATAAGAAACTGTTCTGCCGAATTAATAACATAAACTGTATCTTCCTTTATTGTTTGCCAACTCCAATTACAGGCAGTTTCCGTTAAGCTAAAATCACTTACGTCCACATCTATTGGGTAATTTACTATTATATCATTATTTACCATGTTGTTACACCCTGCGCAAAGAGTTGTACAAGCAACCCCAACCAATAAAAACTTTAATAACTTTTTCATAATTCATTTCCTCCTATTCCGTTAAAATCATCCGTTTCATGTCCACCTGGCTGCCGTCGGCAATCAGGCCATATAAATATATTCCTGCCCTAAAATCTGATGCAGGTATTACCTGAACACCCTCGCCACGTTCTGCAATATGTATTTGTTTTAGCTGCTTACCCTGCAGGTCGTATATACACAAATAAGCCTTTGTAATCGTTGAGGGTAAATAATATTGTATCCGCGTGGATTGGGTAAAAGGGTTGGGAGTGTTTTGATACAATGCGGCTGTCCCAGTTCCGTCAGGCGAAAGGGAAGTAGCCGGTTGAGCAGATTTCGTTTCAGACGAACCTGAACTTTTCAATTCATCAATTTCGGTTTTCAGTTCTTTGATGGATTGTATCAGCAAAGGGATAATGCCGGTATAGTTGATGCTTAAATACCCGTCACCGCCTTCATAAACCAAATCTGGATAAAGTTTCTGCAAATCCTGCGCAATTAACCCGTAATGCTTTTTTTGGAACAGTTGCGATTTTTCGTCGTACAGCGCCTGTTTAACAGTCGCGGAATCGCCTTTCGACTCCTGGTATTGCTGTTTCAGGTTATATTCCACCGGCGTCATCTGCAGAACAGTATTCAGGGTACTTACTCCTTTCGAAGCAGGAATAGCAGTTCTCAGTTCGGCTATATTTTGTTTCAGCCGTGCATCGGAATATTCCACCACTGTTTGAGCGTACATTGTCTCTGTTATTCTAATATTCCCCACAAAATACCCTGCATAAATTCCCGGAACATCAACATCCTGGTTGTTATTGATTGTCCCTATTATCCCGGCGCCATTTTGAGAGCCGTAAATCGTCCCGAATACGCCATAATTGTAACCGGTCGTCGAATTTCCTCCAATACCCATCACTCCCCAGGCTCTGCCTTGTCCTAAAGGACTGGTCAGGTAAGATTGGCCTCTTAAGCCAACGTTATAACGGTTAGATGCAACAGGAGCACTACCGACAACGGCATGAACCCATGAACTACCAGTTGTACCTGAACGTTCCGCCCATATACCATTCGTTGCTCCCGTAACAAATAATGCAGAATTTGAATTGCCCACAGAATTTACAGATAAATTAGAAACCGGGGTATTTGTGCCAATATTGATTCCTACTTTCCCGGTGTTGGAAACTTTTAGCTGTGCAAATGAAATACCCGAAAATGCACAAAACAATGCTAATAGATAAATTTTTTTCATGGTTAATTGATTTTATATGAACAAAAAATTCTTTCAGTATGGTTGTTTATATTACGTAAAAACAATGTAAAAGATTCACTTTCAAAAAATTCCATCTAAAGATAAATCTTCAGGAGGACAAATTTTGACATCCTTTCAATTTTTGTAAAATTTTTTTCTGCTTTTACAATACGTTATATCATTTCCCATGTCCCGCAAATCTGAAATCATCCTTTTTATCGTTCGTTTACTGCATTCAAATTTTTCCGCTGCCTGTTTTAATGATATTAATCTTTCTTTTTCAATCATTTCCAGCAGGTAATCAAGTTTTTCTTTTCGTTCTAAGAAGTTCATTGTTACTGTTTTTAAAGGGGGCCCGAAAAAGGGGCCTCTTTTTGCATTTTGAACCCAAGTTAAATTATAAATGGGAGAAAATACAATGACATTTAAAAAAAACTGAAACAACCCGAAATTCTGTCATACTTTTCCGGCATGGCAGATTTTTTGTTATAATGCAGTCTGAAAATTTAAAATTTAATTTTTACAGCCATGATGAATTTGACAAAAAGTTCGAACCCCGCTTTAAGCGAAAAAGTTTTCAACAAAGAATACACCACTGCCTCTTCTGAGGTGATGACCATTAACGGTACAATAAATAAAACGGCTTTGTCGCTGTTGCTGGTTATTGCCGCAGCCGTATTTACATGGAACAAGTTTTTTAATGCCGTAACTCCAGAAGCCGGTATGTCGGCAGTGATGCCGTGGATGGCCATTGGAGGAATCGGCGGATTTATCACGGCAATAGTCACCATTTTCCGGCCAAAAAGTGCCGGCATTTCAACGCCTATTTATGCGGTTTTGGAAGGAATGCTGCTGGGTGGTTTATCTGCTGTTCTCGAAGCTTCTTACAGCGGCATTGTAATGCGCGCCGTCGCACTTACACTGGCCGTATTTGCGGCCATGCTTTTCTTTTACCGGTCGGGTATTATAAAAGTAACCAAAAAATTTATGATGGGTGTTTTTGCCGCAACTGCCGGAATTGCAGTTGTTTATTTAATCAGTTTCGTTGCCGGAATGTTTGGCGCCCAACTTGGTTTTCTTCACGGAAACAGCAACCTGAGCATCGGTATCAGTCTGGTTGTGGTTGCGGTAGCTGCGCTGAACCTGGTTCTCGACTTCAACTTCATTGAACGGGCTGCAGAACAGGGCGCACCAAAATACATGGAATGGTATGGCGCTTTCGGTTTGATGGTGACGTTGGTATGGTTGTACCTGGAGATTTTGAGATTGTTATCGAAACTGGCCAGCAGGGATTAAGAAAAACTAAAAACTTCCGAAAATGGTGTGCTTTTCCGAATTGAAGTAAATGGTGGAGTAAATGTTGAATCCTTCTTTGTTTGTGGTGAGTTTTCGTTCTATATAAAGCACCGGCTGACCTTTTTTTAACTGAAGCAGCTTTTTAATTTTTTCGTCGGGAACAATGGCTTTCAATTGCTGCTCGCCACCCAGAATATTTACCTGGTAATTTTTCCGAAGCACTTCAAACAACGATTTATTTTCGAAAGACCGGCTGGTAAACCGCGGCAGATTGATGTTGGGCAAATGGTTGATGTCGTAAAAAACCGGCTGACCGTCCACATAGCGCAACCTTTCCATGTAAATACAACCCGATTCCTTTTCAAGCTCCGATAACTCAAAAGCAAACATTTCGGGCCAGTTCCTGATTTCCGGTTTTTGCAGAATATCGGTTTTCAGGTAACGCACCCCAATAGCCGACGCAGTACCGGAAATGGACAAAATACCGATGTTCTGCGGCGGTTTCCGCACCATACTGCCTTTTCCCTGTTTTTTTAGAATAAGCCCGTCTTTAACCAAAGTATCCAACGCATGGCGTACGGTTGGTCGTGTCATGCCATGTACAGCACACAGCTCGTTTTCCGACGGCAGTAAAGCACCTTCTTCATAAACACCTGAAACAATATGTTTCCGGAGCAGCTCGTATAATTTGCGGTATTGCGGCATGCTGTTTTCCATGCCCCAAAGTTAAAAAATAATTTAATTAATAACTACAACTTGTATTTACAAGTTATTCTTTTTATTTTTACACCGTCAAAGGATATAGGCTTATTAAATGCCCATAATTTGATGAAAATACAAATACTGAAGTTGAAAATTTGTAATTACAAGTCAAACAAAATACTTAAAAAGAAAAAATGGCAATACCTGTAATGATGCCCCGCCAGGGCCAGTCTGTTGAATCATGCATCATGGGTCAATGGTACAAGTCGGTGGGCGACGAAGTGAAGGAGGGCGACCTGCTCTTCTCTTACGAAACCGACAAGGCTTCGTTTGAAGAAGAAGCCAAAGCCGACGGTATTCTGCTGGCAATATTTTCCGATGAAGGAGATGAGGTGCCGGTGCTGACCAACGTAGCTGTAATTGGCAACGAAGGGGAACCTGTGGATGAATTTGCTCCCGGCAGTAAAAAAACTCTTTCCTCAGAAAAAGAACCGGAACCGGAAGAAAAAGCAGAAGAATCACCAAAAGTGATTGAGTTCGATGTGGAAGAAAACGAAGCCGGAAAAAGAATCCGCATTTCGCCGCTGGCCAGAAACATGGCCGAAAAAATGGGTGTGGATGTTCACTCGGTGAAAGGAACTGGCCCGCGAGGTAGAATCATTGCCCGCGATGTGGAGGAAGCCGCAAAAACAGTTCAAAAACCGGAAGTAAAAACAGAACCGGTAGCAAAATCGGCGCCTGTTCAAAAAGCGCTGGTGTTGCAAACCGGAACCGATTTCGAAATAAAATCCATTCCGAACATCCGCAAGCTGATTGCCACAGCCATGCACCAGTCGCTGCAAAACTCGGCACAGCTCACGCACCACCTCAGCGCCGATGCAAGGCAACTGCTGAAACTGCGCAAAAAATTCAAGGCAGAATATTCCGAAGGAAAAATTCAGCAAAATGTGACCATCAACGATTTGGTTTGTTTTGCCGTTATCCGGGCCCTGGAAAAATTCCCGCAGGTAAACACTCACTATTTGGGCGACAAAATGAAGTGGTTTAAAAAAGTGCACCTGGGACTTGCCGTTGACACCGATCGCGGACTCATGGTTCCGGCGCTGCAAAATGCCGACGACCTCTCTGTCACCGGACTTTCCTGGCAACTGCAGCAGCTGGCCATACAGGCCCGTAGCGGAAATGTAAATCCCGATTTGCTGAGTCCGGAGGCGGCGACGTTTACCGTTTCCAACCTCGGTAATTACGGCGTGGAAATGTTTACGCCGGTCATCAACCTGCCACAAACAGCCATTCTGGGCGTTTGCACCATCATTCCACGCCCGAAGGAAATCGAAGAAGGTGTGTACGGTTTTGTGCCCATGATTGGACTGTCACTCACGTACAACCACCAGGCTATTGATGGCGGCGAAGCTACGCGGTTCCTGGCAGAGGTGAAGGAACAGATAGAGAGTCTTTCAGTTTAAAGTTTAAAGTTCAAAGTTCAGAGTTCAAAGTTCAGAGTTCAAAGTTCAGAGTTCAAAGTTCAGAGTTCAAAGTTCAGAGTTCAGAGTTCAGAGTTCAAAGTTCAGAGTTCAAAGTTCAGAGTTCAAAGTTCAGAGTTCAAAGTTCAGAGTTCAAAGTTCAGAGTTCAAAGTTCAGAGTTCAAAGTTCAGAGTTCAAAGTTCAGAGTTCAAAGTATAGAGTATAGAGTTATGGCAACATTTAATAGATTCGAGGACATAATAGCCTGGCAAAAAGCGAGGGTGCTTTGTAAAAAGATTCATGTTTTTACATTGAAGAAACCGTTTTACAGAGATTTTAAACTGGTAAGCCAAATAAAAGGCTCATCCGGTTCAGCAATGGATAACATTGCCGAAGGGTTTGAACGGGGAGGCAACAAAGAGTTTTCGCAGTTTTTGTCCATATCTAAAGGTTCGGCTGGTGAAACACGTTCGCAATTATACCGGGCCCTTGATAATGGATATATTACTGAAAAAGAATTTAACGAAGCCTATTTGTTAGCTGACGAGGTTGGCAAATTAACAGGGGCTTTAATGAATCATTTAAAGTCAAGTGAACTCAAAGGAAACAAATTCAAATAATTGAAGCAAATACTGTACAGGGATTCTCGGAACCCGAAACCTTGAACTCTGAACTGTAATCATTAATAATGAATAAATTAAAACTAAAATAAGATGCCAAAAGTACAATTCATAAATCCCGGCGAAGTAAGAAAGCCCAGACAACTGGAATTTAACCCGATTCCAATCAATCAGTACAACAAAACGGTTGAAGAAGAAAAAGAAAATTTTTCAAAGGAAGATTTTCTGCGCATTTTTAACGACATGGTGGTTATTCGCGAATTCGAAACCATGCTGAACCTCATCAAAACCCGTGGCGAATACAACGGGATTCCATACAACCATCCCGGCCCGGCTCACCTTTCCATCGGGCAGGAAGCTGCAGCGGTAGGAATGGCTTACAACCTGGATGTGGAGGATTTCATTTTCGGTTCGCACCGCAGTCATGGTGAAATTTTGGCTAAAGGACTTTCGGCCATTGCCAAACTCGATGATGAAACGCTTGAACAAATTATGGAAACCCATTTCGATGGCGTTACGCTTGCACCGGTAAAAGCCGGCCACACAGGAACAACCAAAGAACTGGCCGTAAAATTTCTCCTTTACGGAACCCTGGCCGAGATTTTTGCCCGCGAAACCGGTTTCAACAAAGGGCTGGGCGGCTCCATGCACGCCTTTTTTACACCCTTTGGCGTTTATCCGAATAATGCCATTGTGGGTGGTTCGGGCGACATTTCCGTTGGAGCTGCACTTTACAAAAAAGTGAACCGCAAAAAAGGAATCGTGGTAGCCAACATCGGAGACGCCTCCATGGCCTGCGGGCCCGTTTGGGAAGGATTGACCTTCGCCACCATGGACCAGTTTACCGAATTGTGGGAAGGCGACATGAAAGGCGGACTGGCGCTCATCATCAACATCATGAACAACCAATACGGCATGGGCGGACAAACCTGCGGCGAAACCATGGGATACGAAGTGGCTGCGCGCATTGGCGCCGGCCTCAATAAAGACCAGATGCACGCCGAACGGGTGGATGGCTACAATCCGCTGGCGGTTATTGATGCCTACCGCCGCAAAATGAAAATTCTGGAAGAAAAGCGCGGTCCGGTTCTGCTCGATGTACTGACTTACCGTTATAGCGGCCACTCCCCTTCCGACGCATCATCTTACCGCTCGAAAGAGGAAGTGGAAGCATGGGAAAGCCAGGATTCGATTGTCTGGTTTGGTAATGAACTGGTGGAAGCCGGAATTGCAACCAAAAAGGAACTGGAACAAATTAAAAGTGAAACCGAAAGTATTGTTACATCAACGCTGAAGCTGGCTATTGACGACGAAGTCTCGCCACACATGGATATGAAAAAATATCCAAATCTGATTGGCGAAATGATGTTCAGCAACCAGAGCGTTGATAAAATGGAAGACCGCGAACCGGAAGTAAATCACCCGATGAAAGAAAATCCGCGGGTAAAACAATTGGCCACCAAAGAACGGTTTATGTTCGATGAAAACGGGAAACCGCATTCCAAAATAAAAACCTACGCACTGCGCGACGGCATTTTCGAAGCCATCATCGATCGCTTTTACAAAGACCCGACACTGATTGCCTACGGCGAAGAGAACCGCGACTGGGGCGGCGCGTTTGCCGTTTACCGGGGACTTACCGAGGCGTTACCTTACCACCGGTTGTTCAACTCGCCCATTTCCGAAGGCGCCATTGTGGGAACGGCTATTGGTTATGCCATGTGCGGCGGACGGGTGATTCCGGAAATCATGTACTGCGATTTCCTGGGACGAGCCGGCGACGAGGTGTTCAACCAGCTTCCCAAATGGCAGGCCATGAGCGGCAATGTAATTAAAATGCCCGTGGTTATCCGCGTTTCGGTAGGTTCCAAATACGGTGCACAGCACTCGCAGGACTGGACTGCGCTGGCAGCCCACATTCCGGGATTGAAAGTGGTGTTCCCGGCCACGCCTTACGATGCCAAAGGGTTGATGAACGCCGCTTTGCAGGGAACCGACCCGGTGGTGTTTTTCGAAAGCCAGCGCATTTACGATATTGGCGAAATGTTTCACAAAGGCGGCGTACCCGAAGGTTACTACGAAATTCCGCTGGGCGAGCCCGATGTAAAAAAAGAGGGCAGCGATGTGACCATCCTCTCCATTGGAGCCACGCTTTACCGGGCGCTGGATGCAGCCAAAATCCTGGAAGAAAAATACAATCTGTCGGCAGAAGTTATCGATGCCCGCTCACTGGTACCGTTTAACTACGATTTGGTGATTGAATCCATCAAAAAAACCGGACGGATTGTGATTACCGGAGATGCTTCGGGACGTGGTTCGTTTATGCGCGATTTGGCCTCGAACATTACCGAACTGGCATTCGATTACCTGGATGCCCCGCCGGTGGTGGTGGGTTCACGCAACTGGATTACGCCGGCCCACGAACTGGAAGACTACTTCTTCCCGCAACCGGAGTGGATTGTGGATGCCATTCACGAACGTATTCTTCCATTGCCCGGCCACACCCCGGAAAACGATTTTACGGAAGAAGAGCAACTGGATAGGAATGCACGGGGAATATAGCGATTTGTCAGGGGCAATCAACATGAAAAAAGGCAGCAGGTAAATCAACCTGCTGCCTTTTTTCAGGGCCCAACTGTGCCTTAATTCCTAAAATGTTACAAGCCGTTATTTATTTAAGTTCAAGTTTTTCAATTCGGGTTCCAATTGTAATTTCTTTCATTTCTTGTTCTAAGTTTTTAAATTCGGACTTTTGAACCGATTTTGTTTGTTCTCCTTTTTTCAAAAGATGTATTTCGTCACAAGTATCGCTGAGCGTTGAAAAAATATGTGATGAAATAAGCACAATTTTATTAAGCTCTTTCAGTTTCAAGATTATTTCAGTCAAAATAATATTACTCTGAATGTCAACACCATTAAAAGGTTCGTCAAGGATAAAGTATTCGTTTTCTTGAAGGAGAATGGCGGTGATTGCTAGTTTCTTCTTCATTCCTGTTGAGTAAGTTGAAGCGTATTGATTGAGTGGTAAATCAAAAATATTCTTGCTGTCAAATTCTAAATTAGTCTTACCACGTGCATTACAAAGTAGTCTGATGTATTCTTTGCCTGTTATCTTTGAGAAAAAGAAAGGGTCTGTCAGAAGCAAGCCTAAATGATTCTTTAAAGGGGTAATGTCGGAATATATTTCTCCAATATAACTTTCTAAACCTGCAATACATCTAAATAATGTTGTTTTTCCTGCTCCGTTTTCGCCAACAATTCCATAAGCTTTCCCTGTTGAAAACTCCATTGAAATGTTTTTCAAAACTTCGTTATTACCATAACTTTTGCTTAGTCCATTAATTTTAATCATTCAATAAATATTTTAGCTTATTAATAGACTTTATATAAAAAAATGGTATGATAACCAATAGCAAAGGCGGAAAGTAAAGGCTAAAAGCAATTATCATTCCTTCTGGTAAATTCATCTCTCCTGGATATGCTGAATATTTAGCAAGAATTACAGTCCAAAGAAACAAAAGTCCAATCAAGAAAAAGATTAAAATCAATTCAAATTCACTTGGATAAAATATCAAAAGACTAAATAGGATTGGAATAGCTATAAGAGTAGCGTTTTTAGATGCATTAAAAACTTTGTTTTTTAAAAAAGCTTTGGGCGTTTCTGCGTGAACCCAAACATAATATTCTTGCTCAGGCTTATAATAGTAACTTAAAGAGATTAAGAAAATTAATAAAAACGCGAATATTCCCAAATTTAGATTGTCAACATTTATAGCAATAACGGTCAAAGCATAGGCAATTGGAAATATGAAAAAGGTCTTTCTGAAACCTGTCGAAAATTCAAATGGTCTTTTAGAAAATGGCGTTGGGATTGTTAGATTGTAATTGGAGTGAAAAGAGAATGAGGCAAGAATAATCGAACACAATAATAGGATACTGGCTTCAATTAAGAAACTTTTGTATAATAGAATAGAAACAAAAGGTATGCAAACGATAAAGTTTTCGATAACCCTTATTCTCATTTTTGTATTATCCCCGAAAGTTGACAGCAAAAAATCCGTTCTGTTTTTTTCTGAAAGTTTGAATTGTAAACTAAGACAAGTCAAGATTACTAAGTATTTGGCAAACTCTGTCTTAAGGAAAATGTATTCTGAAAGCAAAACAAATGCAGTTAAACCCAAAAGATAACCTAAAAGAGGATTAAGTCCTGCTTCCTTAATCTTTCGATTTATCATTACAAATTGTAAATTAAAATAGTCTTTCATTTTATGCTCGGTCTGTCTTTTATAATGGCTTGTAACGTTGTTGTATATGTATTACATTTATTTCTATTATACCAAAACTGAGATGAATTCACTGATTTCTATTGTTAAGAATCTATAGCGAATAATCTCCAGATGCTTCCGGCTGATAAATGATTTCATCAATCCTGATACGTGTAAGACCTGCCGGAACAAGCCATTCTATTTCATCAGCAACTTTATATCCAATTAATGCTGTTGCGATGGGTGAAAAGATTGAAATTTTATTCTCTTTAAAATTTGCCTGGTCCGGATACACTATCTGAAATTGCACTTGCTTATTACTGTTTAAAAAACTCAACCTTACAATTGAATTCATTGTAACAACATTGGAGGGTATATCTTCAGGCGTAACAATTTGGGCAGAATCCAGTTCTTTCATTAGTTTTTCAGCCTCCGCATTGCTGATTGAGTTAATTTGTTTGGCATCATCAATGCATCTTTTTATCCGCGCATAATCCAGTCTGTTAATAATTATATTGCTCATAATAAATATGTTATAACTTATAAAATATTTAGTTAAAGATACGATTTAATTTCAAAAAAAACATAAGTTTAGCTTGTAGCATCCATATTGCGTAAAACAGAGATACTTTTCCCGAAACCAGAAACTTACCGGAAAGAATTTTCAGCAGGAGATCCGCCGGCTGGCGGACACCTGATAAAAACACTGGTTTCTTTTTTTTCAAACAAATAATTCTATACATTTATGCCTGAATTTTTTTAAGAATATTGGCCTTTAAATGAAAACCAAAAAACGAACTTTTTCAGTAACATTTTTTTGTGCGCTGATTTTTGCAACTTTAAGTGCATATCCGCAATATCCCAAACTGGAAGTTGAACTGATGACCAACCTTTCCAAAATTAGTTGCTTCGATAATTTTGAACTGGAAGCCAGGCAAATAAACTGGCAAAATTTTGATTCCTTTGAACAGGAGTTTTTATTCCAGGAATTGTTGTTTTCAACTCCCGATACAGGTTTTGCAATTACGATGATACAAGGTGCTGGTGAAAAGGGCTTTTTCGTAAAAACAACGGATGGCGGAAAAACCTGGAATTTTGATGAAACCCTGAAAATGCAATATACATCGAACCTGCATGTTTTTAGGAAAGATACTATTGTGCTTATCGGTACCAACCGGAAATCGTGGTATGTTTACGACTATTTGCAGTTTCATTCATTCGATGGCGGAATAACCTGGGACAGTGTACAAACCAACCTGGATATTGACCTGCAAAAATCATTTTTTCTGAAGCCTGATTTGGGATACGCAGTGGATGTAAACGGGCAGACTTACGTTTCAACCGACATGGGAATAACCTGGGAAACGAGGGGCAAAATTAACAAAGGCTCCAACATTAAAATGTGGTTTTTGAATGAAAATGAAGGTTTCCTGCTAACGTCAAATGTTCTGTTTAAAACCACAAACGGTGCGGCAAACTGGAATGAAGTTGAGCTTCCTTCAGAAATTGGTTTTACGGATATGGCATTTACTGATAGCGTTGGTTTTATTACCGGAAAACTGGGCATTATATTAAAAACCGAAGACAGCGGCAATACCTGGAATTTTTCAAACACATGGCTTTATCCGCATTTAAACGATGTGGAAATGATAACAAAAGATTCCGTTTTCGTAGCTGGAAATCATGGTATCATCCTTTTTTCTGAAAATAGTGGCCAAACCTGGGAAATCCAGCATGCAGCTACTGATGAAGACTTGAGAACTATTTTCTGTTTTGACAGGGAATTTATTTATGCAGGAGGCAATTTTGTTTTTTTGAAATATTTTCCGCCGGAAATTCTCACTGAATATTACTGGGAACCTGCTGAAATTTTGCTGGATAAACAAGACAACCGGGCCATATTTAATTCTCCGGAGAGTTGGCTGTTTGGTGCAACGGCTAAGAGCCAATCCGGCAAACAATTGTCTGCTGATCTGTTTGTAAATGTTGAATGGCCGGGGATTTTTGTAAGTCACGATTCAGTGGCAAATGCCCAGAACCAGGTACAACTTCATGCACTCACAGATGCCGGAAGCTGGAAAATGTCGGAATTAAACCTTTACGAAACCTGGCTTCACGATGTTGAATTTACCGACCGGGAAACCGGATTTATTGTCGGACAATTCGATATAAAAGGAATAATCCTGAAAACGAACGATGGCGGTAAAAGCTGGTTTCATATTCCGCAAAAAATAAAAACCCGGCTCGATGATGTGGAATTTGTTTCTCCCAATACCGGGTACGCCTCCGGGTACCAGGGATATATGGTAAAAACAACTGATGGTGGGAATACCTGGATTGAAGTTAAAACTCCAACCGACGAAGATATCCCGAGCATTTCCTTTAAGGATGAAAACCTTGGCTACGCCGCTGCCAACAGGGGAAGGGTTTTAAAAACCATTGACGGCGGAGAAACCTGGGAAATTATACGACTTAGTTACGACTTCGCAAATAAAATTCTTTTCCTAAACGAAAACAAAGGATTTTTACTGACTAATTACAGTGGTTTTTTCTCCACAACCGACGGAGGAGAAACCTGGCAGGAGGTGGAACACGACAAGTATTTTGATGTGATGGACATTCAGTTTGTAAACGATGATATTGGCTATGTTGTGGGCGGTATGCTGGGGCCTTTTCACTACATTAAAACCGTTGACGGGGGAAAAACCTGGAAACAAAAAATTTATCCGCGTTGGACCCTGACCACATATAATACAGTTTGCTTTCAGGACCAGCACTCCGGTTTTGTTTTCAATGCCATTGGCGAAATAATTGCCACTGCCGATGGTGGACAAAACTGGTTTATTCTCGACACTCTGCGCCATCCGAAACTGACTCCCGGCAACACAGGATATAACATTACAAGTTTTCAATATATTGAACCAAACAAAGCAATTGGATTGGGAAACGGAGGTATTTTTTATTTTGAAAAATCCAATGAACTGAAATATTCCTGGGTTCCTGAAAATAAGGTACAGGGAAAAAATACACCGCATCCGTTTGTTCCGGGCGCTGAAGCCGAAATGTATTATTGCCAGTTGGTGCGGCCCTCAGGCTGTGAAATATTTGGCATGGTGGAAGTGCCGGTTATTACAGGCAGTTTGGTGGTACAAAATCAGACTGAAATAAATGTCTATCCCGTTCCGGCACGGGATTTCCTTACTATTGAATCCGGGAGTCTTCACCTTTTCAATAAAGTTGAACTCATTGATGCTGCCGGCAAAATTCAGTTTACACAAAACATCAGCCACCTGAATAAAATTACCATTTATCCAAAAGTTAAACCCGGAATTTACCTGTTAAAACTTTCAGGAAAAGAAATGGTTTTGCAAAAAAAGATTTCCCTTCTTTGATGTATATTTATCGTTTAAAATGAAACGTTATGGGTATTACCATTCATTACCGGGGAAAACTGAACCGGCCAGAATTGGCTGAAGCAATTTGCGAAGAGCTGGAGGACATTGCCAGGACGATGGACTGGAAATACACTCTGATAACAGACGAGCCGGATTCGAAACCGGTTCCGCTGAAAGGCATTATCATTTCGCCGCACGAAAATCGGAGCCACTGGTGTTTACGTTCGACCCGCAAGGCAATTTGCGAAATGCTTTAATGCTGCAATTTTTAGGCGAAGAACCGGATTTAACCTGGTACAATCACACCAAAACGCAGTTTGCACCCATTGATGTCCATATCGCTATCGTCAAACTGATGAAATACCTTCAGCAAAAATATATTGAAAACCTGAAAGTTACCGACGAAGGCAGCTACTGGGACACCGGTGATGCAGATCTACTGAAGAAAAAAATGGATTTCCTCAATGCCAAAATGGACGAGTTGGCAGGTTTACTCGAAACTCTTGAAATTGAAAAAAACGAAACGGCAGAAACCCTGGCCGACAAAATTGAAAAACTGCTAAATGAAAAAATGAAAAACAGAATCAACAGGATAAAGAAAATTGAATAACAGAGACTTATTAACATCAAAATCCCAATATAAAACTTATCATTGAAGAACGGGCTGCTGACATTGGCAACTTTATGGTTGGGCGGTTGCTGCCCTTCCGGCAAAAAAGAACCGTTGGTCCGTTCATTTTTTTAGACCACATGGGACCGGCAAAACTCAGCAGTTCTGAAAACCTGGATGTGCTTCCGCACCCGCACATCGGACTTTCAACGCTGACCTATCTTTTTGAAGGAGCGCTTATGCACCTCGATAGTCTTGGCTCGGCTCAGGAAATATTACCCGGAGGTGAATTGGATGACAGCCGGGAAAGGTGTGGTTCATTCGGAAAGAACGCC
>Ga0334892_1000499_pt1 | contig 47226 bp, 41 predicted proteins | sample GraSluR3_MG_4_FD_207213 | JGI IMG/M metagenome (GOLD analysis project Ga0334892, IMG submission 207213) | Sludge microbial communities from methane-producing bioreactor in Wageningen University, Netherlands - Granular Sludge_15_04-R3 | ecosystem: Engineered > Bioreactor > Anaerobic >...
AGTTAGCAATATAAAACCCAAAAAGGCCTCCTCCTGCACCATTTTTTGCCAATAAATATGAATATTCAATATGAATTAATCCCAAGTGGATAAAAACCAAAATAATCAAAAATAAGGAAGTGGTACCGAATATTTTATAAAAATAATTTATAATTTGAATATTTAATAATAGAATTAATCCTTCAATCAATATTAGAAAAAAAAGTAAATATTTCCCAATTCCTACAGTTCTGTTAATAAGATCTATTATTACTGAAGAGAAGAAAAACCAATTAGGGAAAAATAGTAGAGCAGATAAGTAGTAAAAAGCAATTAATATTAATATTATGCCTAATATTCTTTTTTTTATGTTAGACTGTTTTTCATCTTTATTTGCCATATTCAACTTATTTCCATTTAATTTAATAAAATAAAAATTATTAATCCAATTCCTATGATCCAAAGATAATAACTAAATAATCGCAGTTTATTATTTATAAGTATATTTATAAAAAATTTCATTGCCCAATAACCCGATAAAAAAGCAGTCAATCCAGAGGTAATTAACAACATTATATTAATATCAAGATAAAATATTTCAGATAATTTAAATATTGAAGCTCCGATAATTATAGGAATGGACAAAATAAAAGAATATTCTGCTGCAAATTTACGATCCAGTTTCCTTGACAAAGCCATCATTATGGTGAAACCAGATCTTGATATTCCTGGAATAATGGCAAATGCTTGAGCTATACCTATAAATAAAGCATCAATTATATTTATTTCTGATATTCTTTTATTTCCACTTACCAGGAATTTGTCAGTCAAAAAAAGGCATATTCCGGTGATGATTAGCATTGATGCAGCAATAATTGGACTTCCAAAAATAGCTTCTATCTGGTCATTAAAAAAATACCCAATAAGTGCACCAGGTATTGTGCTGATTACTAATAACCAGGCAAACTTGCATTGCGGGTCATTTTTGAAGTTACTGAAAAACTTATCACGGCTACTGATTTTAGTAATACTGTTTATAAATGATAGAAGAATTTTCTTGATTCTTTTTTTAAATAGCAATAATACAGCTAAAACTGTTCCGAAATGCACAAATATTTCAAATCCAACACCAGAAATTTCTAAACCAAGTAGATACTGGCCTATAACAAGATGTCCGGAACTGCTTATTGGAAGAAATTCGGTTAATCCTTGAATTAAGCCTAAAATAATATAGTGCATTGCTTACCTTAATTTTATTCATATAATATTGCTTTTTATAATTTTATATAATGATTTGTTAATTAGTTTTAATACCAGTATGCCCAAAACCGCCAATACCTCTTTTAGTGTCATCCAATTTTTCTGTTTCAATTAATACTGGATGATAGATTTTTTGAATAACCAATTGAGCAATACGGTCTCCCCTGTTTACAATAAAATTATCTTTCCCATGGTTAATAAGTATTATTTTTATAACCCCTCGGTAATCAGAATCTATTGTGCCAGGAGTATTAAGAACAGTAATACCGTAACGGTAAGCTAATCCACTCCTGGGTCTGACCTGGGCTTCAAACCCTACCGGTAATGCAATTTTAATTCCTGTTGAAATAAGCCTGATTTCACCTTTTTTAATTTCAATAGACTTATTTTCAGCTGAAAATAAGTCTATTCCCGAAGAATATTTGCTTGCAGCTTTGGGTAATGGTAAATCCTTGCAATCTTTTTCCTTTTCAATTTTGACTTTTATTTTTTTAATCTCTTTATCCATTCGCACTAAAACCTTTTTGTGAACTTATCTATGTGAAGATTTTTTATTATAATTAGATTTGTTATTTCTATCATTCTTATCGGGTCTTGGTGTAAGTTCTTTTTTGCTTAAATCGATTTTTCCCTGCTGGTCAACCCCAATTACTTTTACTTTAACTTCATCATCAGCATTTATAACATCTTCGACTTTGTCAACATGATAATGGCATAAGTTAGATATATGTAAGAGACCTTCTACACCAGGTAATATTTCTATAAAAGCCCCATATTTTGTTATTCTTTTTACTTTACCATCATATATCTCTCCAACTTTAACTTCCCTCACTAAGCCCTCTATAAGATATTTTGCTTTTTCTATTTTATCAGTATTATCAGCGGTGATAAATATTTCACCGTTATCCTTAATATCAATTTCTGTGCCACTTTCTTCGATAATTTTCTTTATGTTTCTTCCACTTGGACCAATAACGCTGCCTATCTTATCAGGATTTACTTTCATGATGAACATTTTAGGAACATAATTAGATAATTCTTCCTTTGGCTTATCTATAACACTGTTCATCTTTTCCAAAATGAACAATCTTCCTTTTTTGGATTTTTCCAAAATATCTTTAATAATTTCAGCTGATACACCATCTATTTTTAAATCCATTTGTATTGCGGTAATACCATCAATTGAACCAGCGGCTTTAAAATCCATATCCCCATAATGGTCTTCTATTCCTAAAATATCAGTTAGAATTTTATAGTTATCCCCTTCTTTAACAAGACCAAGAGCAATTCCAGCAATTGGCTTTCTTAATGGAACCCCTGCATCCATTAGAGACATACTCGTTCCACAAACTGTAGCCATAGACGAAGAACCGTTAGATTCCAATATTTCTGATACAACACGAATTGTATAGGGAAAATCAGTTTCATCAGGAATCAATGCCTTGATAGCTTTTTCAGCTAGAGCTCCATGGCCAATTTCTCTTCTGGATTGCGATCTTCTGGGTTTTACATCACCTACTGAAAAGGGTGGAAAGTTATAGTGTAAATAAAATTTGCGAGAAGTATCTTCTTCCAATGTATCGATAGATTGTTCATCCCTGACAGAACCCAAAGTTGTTATCACTAAGGACTGTGTTTGTCCTCTAGTGAAGAGTGCACTTCCGTGAACTCTTGGTAATATACCAGTTTCACAGACAATTGGCCTTACTTCATCCATTGCACGACTATCAACTCTAATATTCTTTTCAATAACTAACCTTCTCATTGATTCTTTGCATGCAACATCGAATGCACCTTTTATAAGTGATTTATTGGGTTCGGGCTCTTTTTCATCACTCTCTATTTCTTTAAGCACTTCATCCAATAACGCGTTTAGCTGTTCTTCTCTTTCCTTTTTTTCAAAAATTATCTGGGCTTTTTCAATCTTGTCAAAAAAATTATCCTTAATAAAATTGATATATCTATCTTTTTCCTGTGTTAATACCGGATCAGGTTCCCATGTTTGGACAGATTTATCTTTTTTTAGTTCATTTGCAAACATAATTTGCATATCAACAATTTTTTTGATTTCGACTTGTGCTTTTTCAATTGCAATTAATATTTCTTCTTCTGATAATTCTTTAGCCTCTCCTTCCAACATAATAACAGAATCTTTAGTACCGGCTACAACCATATTAAGCTTAGATTCTTTTATTTCTTCTACTGTTGGATTAATTAAATATTCTCCATTCTTATATCCGATACGTACCGCAGCTACTGGCTTAGTAAATGGTATATCTGAAATATAAAGAGCACACGAGGCACCAATAATTGAGATAACATCAGGAAGGTTTTCCTGGTCATAAGACAATACAGAAGCTATTATTTGCACATCATTATAATAATTTTCAGGAAACAGAGGACGTAGAGGGCGATCTATAAGTCTTGATGTGAGAGTTGCATTTTCACTGGGTTTACCTTCTCGCTTAAAAAAGCCACCCGGTATTTTCCCAGCGGCATAGAACTTTTCCTCATAATCCACTAATAAAGGGAAAAAGTCTATTCCTTCTCGGGATTCTTTAGAAGCGACAGCAGTAACCAACACAACTGTTTCTCCACAGGTAAGCAAAACGGAACCATTTGCCTGTTTTGCCATTTTACCTGTTTCTATTTTTATGGTTTTTCCTCCAACCTTTGTTTCCACATTCCTAGTATCAAATTTGATCATATTATTTAGTATCTCCTTAAATTAGTTTTGAAGTCGATAAAAAAATATTATTTATTTTCTTAAATTCAATTGACTGATTAGCTTTCGGTATTTTTCAACATCATTATCTTTAAGAAAGTTTAATAAACTTCTTCTTTTACCAACCATTTTTAATAGTCCATGTTTTGAATGAGAATCTTTTTTGTGCTGAATTAAATGCTGGGTAAGGCTGTTAATCTGTTCGGTTAAAATGGCAACTTGTACTTCTGTAGAACCAGTATCTTTTTCATGGTGTTGATAGTTTTTTATAATTTGGTTTTTAATATCTTTTTTAATCATTTTAATCTTACACTCTCTTTCTTTATAATGTTTAAGCTGATTACATTCATAAATATTAAATAAAGTAATATTATAAATACTAATTATATTTTAAGTAATATCATTCAAAATAATATTTTAGCACAAATAATGCTTTCATTCAAATATTTCTCTAAATATAGTTTAAGTTTAACTTATCCCCAATTATTGCTTTCAAGCACCTTATTACTTACTACAAATATTTTTAAAATAAAGTTCTGCTTTAATTTTATCTTTCTCTATTTGTGAAGCCAAGTCATTCAGGCTTGCAAGGCATTTTTCACTTCTTATTCTTTTTAAAAGATTTATTGACAATATATCATTATATATTTCATCACAAAAATCAAAAATAAAAACTTCAACGGAGATATTCTTGTTTTTTTGCTTAATAGTCGGCCTAAATCCAATATTCACTAAAGATCTATATTTTTTATCCCCAAAAGTAGCAAAAGCGACATAAACACCATTTTTTGGTAAAAGCTTTTCATCATTAATTTCCAAATTTGCTGTTGGAAAAGAAAGAGCAGTGCTTCCTCTTTTATCACCATGAACTACTTTTCCAATAATTTCATAATGATATCCTAATAATTTGTTTGCGCTTTCAATATCTCCTTCTTTAAGAAGTTTTTTAATTATTGTACTACTGATATTATAAAAACCATTTATTGTTTTTTTGTTTATGATATATGTCTTGTAGTTATAGTCATAACCATATTTTTTAATTAGTTCGGTATTTCCTCTTTTTTTAAATCCAAAATGATAATTATATCCAACAAAAACTGCACCCATGTTAAATTTTTTTAATAATATATTTACTATAAAATTCTCAGCTGTTATCTTTTGAAATTTATTGTTAAAATTAATAACGATTATTTGCTGAACATTAAGATTTTCAATTTTTTTAATTCTCTCTTCAAGAGGTGTCAAAAGATAATATTTTTTTAAGCCATGAATGACTTTATCCGGATGAGGCTCAAAAAGAATTGCTGTGCTGACCGCATTCACTTTTTGAGCCTCATCTACGCATAATTTTAGAATAGTCTGGTGACCTAAATGTATACCATCAAAAAAACCTAATGCAATATAATTCAATTTACCCTTTTCAATTATTTTATAATTATTATTATCACTATAGTTGATTATTTTCATAAAATAGTTTTTCAATCTTGTAATTATTTATTTTTTCATTTTTGATTTTAGACATTTTTGCAATACCGATAAATTTACCATAACCTGTATAAACCCTAAATCTATCTTCTAAACCCATACCCCTGGATTTAATAATTTTTTTTATTATTTCATTTTCAGAGAAAAAGCAACCATTTCTTACTCTAACAATTAATTGTTTGTTTTTTATTAGTATTATTTTATTTATATGATCTAAAGCCTTGTCTATTGGTATTATATTTTGATACATTTTTTCAATTGGCATTTTTAAGAAATAGTCCAAATCTACTGATTGTGCTATGGTATGATTACTGATTTTTGTCCTTTTTAGACTGGAGCAAAAAGCCCCGTAACCTAATGCATCTCCAATATCATGGCATATAGTTCTTATATATGTTCCTTTTGAACATTGAACATTAAAAGTTATACTTGGATAAAAACCATTTTTTATTTTCATTATATTTAATTTATGAATTTTTACTTTGCGTAACCCAACATCGGCTTTAATGCCTTCTCTTGCTAAATTGTAAAGCCGCGAACCTTTATATTTTATCGCAGAAAACATAGGGGGCCTTTGATATATAATTCCTTTAAAGCTATCAAAAATTTTATGAATTTTATAAGTATCTAATTCCTTTTTGCTGACTTTTCTTATCCTGAGTACTTTTCCGTCTAAATCCTGTGTGTCGGTTGTAACTCCTAAAATCATTGTTCCTATGTATTCTTTGTCTAAACCGGATAAATATTGAGCAGCCTTGGTTGCACGGTTAATACATATAAGCAAAACCCCAGTTGCAAATGGATCCAGTGTTCCAGCATGTCCCACTTTACCTAATTCAAAAGATTTTTTTATTTTTGCTACAACTTTTGCTGAAGTAATTCCTTCAGGTTTGTTAATATTTAATATACCATTTATCATAATATGAAAGTAAATATAAAATGAGAGAAAAATCCTTTTTTATTAATTAATTTAGCTCGGATTGCAATTTCTTAATAACTTGTTCGACAGTTTTATTTATTTCATCTTCTATAATACAACCAGCTGCATTTGGGTGGCCTCCTCCTCCAAACTGCCTAGCAAATTTATCAACATTAAAATTCCCTTTAGATCTGAAGCTTACCTTTATAGGACCATCCTTTGTTTCTCTAAAAAAAACTGACACTTGAACATTTTTTATGGAAAGAATTTTGTCTACAATTCCTTCTACTTCTTCATCATCAGCTTGTGTATCTTTGAGAATCTTTCTGGTGACAAAAGTCCAGGATATTTTTAATGAAGAATTGGTTTTAATCCTTCGGAGGGCTTCTCCTAATAATTTCAAAGTAGAAGGCTTATTATTATTATAAACATAATCTGCTACACGGCTTGGGTTTACTCCCATTTCTATTAATTTATAAGAAACCCAAAAAGTCTTAGCACTTGTATTTGAATAACGAAATGAACCAGTATCTGTTACAATTGCAGTGTACATAGTAATTGCCATTTCTTTTGAAAAAGTACATTTGATTTCTTGTCCCAAATCAAACAGCATTTCTCCAACTGATGAAGCACCTTTATCAATATAATTATATTTTCCAAAAAATGTATTGCTTGGATGGTGATCAATATTGATAATAAACTTTATCTTGTCCATATCTACACCAATATCACCTATTCTCTCCAAATTGCTGCAATCAACGATAATTAGTATCACATCACTTTTATTATTGAGTAAACCATGATCATTATTTTTCCCCGGATAATATATTTCTTCTATACCTGGCAAAAAATTATATATCTCAGGTGGTTTTTCGTGATTGATTATTTGAACATTTTTATTAAGATTCTTCAGCATAAAAAAAACAGCTAACTCAGAACCTAACGCATCACCATCAAGATTAGTATGTGAGCTAACAATGTAGTTGTTGTATTTAGCAATAGTTTTAGCTAATTCACTTAATTTAGTATTATACATATGTTTTAATCAGCTTCTTTCTCTTTGTTAAGTTTGTAAAATTGTTCCATAAGCTGGTGAACTTTCTCTAAATCTTTGTCATAATGAAATGATATATGGGGTGTGAATCTATATTTTTTTAAACCAAAAGCTAATTCAGAACGGATAAAATTTGTTGCGCTAGATAAACCATCCATCGTTTTATGTTGTTCTTCCTTACTCCCCAAAACAGAGATAAACACTTTTGCATTGTGTAAATCATCAGAAAGTATTATCCTTGTTATTGTTGTAAAACCTATCCTGGGGTCTTTGGTTCTATTATGAATAATATGGCTTATGTTTCTTTTTAATAATTTTTCAAAATGTTTCTTTTTTTGTTCCAAAACCATATGAATTATCCTTTTTAAAATAATATTATATTAATCATTATATAATACTGATATTATAATCTACCAATTCTATTTCTGGATTATTTTCAATGTCTTTTATAATATTTTCAAAAGATTTATCAATTATTTCTCTGTGTTCACTTATATAGCTAATACCAATAATAGTATTTTTCCATATATCCTTCTGTCCAATTTCAGAAATAGAAATATTATATTTTTTTCTGAGTCGATAAATAAAACCCTTTAATATACTTCTTTTATTTTTTAGTGAATAACATTTTGGTATATATAAATAAAGCTTACAAATACCAATTAACATTTTTTATCTTTTAACTTCTTTAAAATTATAAAATATTATAATGTCTTTTACTTGAATATCATCAATATTATCTATATTAACACCACATTCATATCCGGCATTCACTTCTTTTACATCTTCCTTAAACCGTTTTAATGAAAATTCCTTCCCTTCGTATATCTTATTATCTTCTCTCATAACGCGAATAAAGTCTTTTGATGATAATTTTCCATCTATAACATAACATCCGGCAACAATTCCTATTTTTGGGATTTTAAATATCTCTCTTACTTCAGCCCTTCCATTGATTACCTCTTCTAATTTAGGTTTAAGATAACCTTTTAAAGCAGCCTTAATTTCATCGATCAAATCATAGATAATACCATATGTTCTTATATCAATATCTTCTTTTTTGGCCATTTTTTGTGCGTTTGTATCAATATTAACATTAAACCCAACTACTAAAGCATTAGAAGCAGAAGCAAGCATAATATCAGTTTCACTAATTGTTCCAATACCATCATGTATAACTTTCAAGTCCACTTCCTCATTTCCTAAATTTGAAAGTGTTCCTTTGATAGCATCGAGAGAACCCTGTGTATCTGATTTTAAAATAACATTTAATTCTTTTATCTTACCTTTGGTCATTTCTTCAAAAAGATTATCTAAAGAAACCTTTGAATTGCTGATTTTTTGTTTTCTTTTTTCTTCCAATTCTCTCCCGCCTATAATTGTTTTTGCAAAATTATCATCAGCAACTACTTGAAAAATATCTCCTGCTGCCGGCATTTTATTAAATCCCGTTATTTCTACGGGGGTTGATGGTCCAACAAATTTTACATTATTGCCATTGTCATCCATCAAGCTTTTTACTTTTCCATACGCTGTGCCAACTACAAAATAATCCCCCACATTTAAATGTCCATCCTGTATTAAAACTGTTGCGAGAATTCCTCTTCTTTTATCCAATTTTGTTTCAATTATTATCCCGCTAGCCGGAAGATCCGGAGATGCTTTTAATTCTAACATTTCTGCCTGAATGGATATTAACTCCAATAATTCATTTATACCTTTCCCCTGAAGAGCGGATATTTCAGCAACAAGAGTATCTCCTCCCCAATCCTCAGGTACTAATTGGTACTTAGATAAATCTTTTTTTACTCTTTCAATATTTGCATTTGCCTTGTCAATTTTATTAATAGCAACGATTATTGGAACATTTGCTGCCTTGGCGTGATTTATTGCTTCAACTGTCTGGGGCATAATACCGTCATCTGCAGCTACAACTAAAACAACAATATCAGTAGCCTTAACTCCACGAGCTCGCATTGAAGTAAAAGCCTCATGGCCTGGAGTATCAATAAAGACAAAACGATTTTTTTTAAGATTAACTACATATGCTCCAATCTGCTGGGTAATACCCCCTTCTTCTTGCTTGGTAACATTTGTTTTTCTAATCATATCCAAAAGAGTTGTCTTTCCATGATCTACATGCCCAACTATTGTAATGACCGGAGATTTTGTAATTATAGAATGTTTTACCTCGCTAATATTCTTTGATTTTAACTCTTTTTTTAGTTTTGACGAAATATCAACATCATAATCATGTTGTTCGTATAATAGTTTAGCGATAGACCAGGGTAATTCTTTGTCGACTGAACTAATGCTCCCATATTTTGATATCTGTTGCATTGCCTTTGTTAAAGGTATTTTTAGTTGTTTTGACAAATCCTTCAAACTGGGAATTTTATTCAGTACAATTGCTTTCTTTTTTTCTTTTTCTGAGATATTCTCTTTTTTTCCTTCTTCAAGTATAGCTTCTTGAATTATTTCTATTGTTTCATCATCAAGAGTGCTCATGTGATTCTTAACATTTATGCCTTCTTTTTTAAGAAATACAATTAACTCCTTAGTTGGAATCTTTAAAATTTCAGCTACTTCATATACTCTTTTTTTCATAAGCTATGACCTCCATATAAACCGGACTCAATTCGGTGAGCTGAGTAATAGAAATATTATAGTAATTTTACTAACAATATTTTTTTATCAATTTAATCAATACAATTATTAAAACTTTTCTGTAATTCTATAATAGTATTTTCTGTTATTTCTGTTTTAAGTGCATTTTGCAATCTTCCCCTTTTGAGTGCTTTCTCAAAACATTCTATATTATAACATACATAAGCTCCTCGACCTGATTTTTTACCGGTGATATCTATCTCAATCCTTCCATCAGAATTTCTTATAATTCTAATTAATTCTTTTTTTTGTTTTTTTTCTTTACAACCTATACAGGTTCTAAGTGGTATTTTCTTTATATTTTTCATTAACATAATCCCAAAATTAATATTTAACTTTTAGTAATTATTAGGAAATTTTATCTGAATTATTGTCTTTTTCATTATTAGATTCTTTTTTATATTGAGAATCACTCTTAATATCAATTTTCCATCCTGTTAATCTTGCTGCTAACCTAGCATTTTGCCCCTCTTTGCCTATTGATAGTGATAATTGCTGATCATCAACAACAACTAATGCTCTTTTTTCATTTTCAATTAGTTTGACAAATAGTACTTTTGCAGGGTTAAGTGAGTTGGCAATAAATGTTTTTTCGTCTTGATTCCATTTAATAACATCTATTTTTTCGTCTTGAAGTTCTGTCATTATAGATTTTATTCTGGAACCTCTATCACCAATGCATGATCCAATTGAATCAATCATATCGTCCCTGCTATCAACTGCTATCTTTGATCGTTTACCTGCTTCCCTGGCTATGCATTTTATTTCTACCAAACCTTCATGAATTTCTGGAACTTCTAATTCAAAAAGTCTTTTGAGCAAGTCGGGATGGGTTCTTGAAAGAAGAATCCTAGGCCCTCTTGAGGTTTTTTTAACCTCTATGATGTAAAATTTCATTCTTTTACCTTTAGAATAATTCTCTGTTCTTACTTGTTCGTTTAATGGTAATACTGCTTCAGCCTTACCTAAATCAACAATTATATTATAACTTTCCTGTCGTTGTATTGTACCAGTTACAATATCCCTAACTTTATCAATATAGCGATCATAAACCGCTTTTCTTTCGGCTTCTCTTATTTTTTGAACAATTACTTGTTTGGCAGTTTGGGTAGCAATTCTTCCAAATTCTTTTGGTGTTATTTCAATATTAATATCTTCACCTATAGAAATAATTCCTTTTTTAAGTCTCTTAGCTTGCTCCATATCAATTTCAGTTGATTGATTTTTAACTGATTCTACGACCGTTTTTTTTGTAAATACCTGTACTTTACCAGTTTCTTTACTAAAAACTATTTCAACATTGCTTTTACCTTGGGCATAATTTTTCTTATAAGCTGAAACAAGGGATGTTTCAATAGTATCAATCAATACTTCTTTTGAAATACCTTTCTCTTTTTCGATTTCGTCTAATATTTTTATTAAATCTATGTTTATATTCATATTTCTATTTTTTCTCCTCCCATAATTATTTTGGAAACAAAATTATAGGATTTTTAGTAACCACAACTAAAATATCTAAATTACAAAACAAAAGAGTGGTTCAGAAACCACTCTTTTTAAAAAATTTTTAATATTTATTATATTATAGCACAGAAAGAAAAAATATCAAAGATATAAATAATTCTATTTTTAATACAATTGTATTACGGTTATTTGTTTAAAAAATATTTCCTTTCACTATTAAATTAATTTTATATTCTCCTAAATTTTGGTTTATCTTATCAATTCACCTTCTACATAGGATTCATTAACTTTTTTTAATTCTATTTTTACCATTTCTCCTATCTTTATTTTATCAACATCTTCACATGCACATACTTTTATATAATTATCAGTTAGCCCGCAAATATTATTTTTGTTATTTTTTTTACCCAGATATTCTATTAAAACATTTTTCTTCTTCCCGATGTTTTTAATAAAAAAATTCCTTTGGAGTTGTTTAGACAAACAATTAAGAATTTTTACTCTCTCTTTTATAATATCAGGTTTAACCTTACCAGGCAACAATGAAGCAAGTGTTGATTTTCTCTCTGAAAAGGGAAAAACATGTACGCGCGCTAAACCCATTTTTTTTATAAATTCATAAGTTTTTTCGAAAGAGTGATTGTCTTCACCAGGAAAACCCACAATAACATCAGTAGTTATTGCAATGTGAGGCATCTTCTTTTTTAACTTTCTAACTATCCTTTCATATTGTTCAGTATTATACTTTCGGTTCATTAGAAAAAGAGTATTATCATCACCACTTTGCAAAGGAATATGAAGATGATGACAAATCTTTGAAGATTTAGAAAACAAATCAATCAGATTATCAGTAACCCATGGCGGTTCTATCGAGCTTAGCCTAATTCTATTAATTTCCTCTATTTTTTCCATTTTTTGGATTAATAATTGTAAACTGGATTTATTTTCTTTTAAATCATTCCCGTAGCTACCTAAATTAATACCCAATAAAACTATTTCACTATGGCCATTTGATATTAGATTTTTAGCTTCTGCCATGATATTTTCTATCGTTCTGCTTCTAGCTCTTCCACGAAGATAAGGAATAATACAATAACTGCAAAATTGTTCACAACCATCCTGGATTTTTATTAATCCCCGAACATGCTCATTAAAATTAAAAAAATCATTATTGGAATAGTAGGCTATTTGGCTTGCCGGTTTATAATAAATAGTTTTTTTACTATTTTTTTGTTTTATATCTTTAAATATTGAGAAAATAGAATCCTTATAGTAATTGCTTATCAAGTAATAATTTGAAATATTGATATCTTTTAATTCAGATAGGTTTGCTTCAATAACACAACCTGTTGCGATAATAATTGCTGAAGGATTTTGTCTTACGGCTTTTCTAATCATTTGTTTTGATTTTCGTACAGCCTCTTTGGTAACAGCGCAAGTGTTAATAATATAAATATCAGCCTTATCGTTAAAATTGTTTATAATATATCCATTTTCAAGAAAAGCCTGTCTCAGACTACCTGTTTCATACTGATTTACTTTACACCCAATAGTTTTAAAAGCAACATTTATTGGCACTTCATACACCAGAATAATATATATCTTTATTGACTAATATTATGTTAATAATAATTGAATGATTATGAATTATATATTTTTTTAACATTACTAAATTTTATTTTTTTGAAAATGTCTCTTTTACTTTCTCAAAAAAATTTTTTTCTCCTATTTTATTTAAATCTTCTCCAGTTTCCTGGGCAAGTTCATAAATAAGTTTTTTCGCTTTTTGACTTAAATTTTTTGGTACTTCAACAATAATTTTTACATGTTCATCCCCTCTTATTTTGCTTCCAAGCTTATAAGCACCTTTTCCTCTTAACCGAAATACAGTATTACTTTGAGTTCCTGAAGGTATTTTCATTTTAACATTTCCATCCAAAGTGGGTACTGATGTTTCTCCTCCAAGAATAGCTTTTGCTACACTGACTTTATGTTCACAATAAATATCTGTGCCATTTCGCTTGAAAAGCGGATGTTTTTTGACATTGATAACTATAAAAATATCACCTGGAGGACCACCATTTTCACCAGGTTCACCCATTCCAGCTAACCTGAGCCTATGTCCACTCTCTACACCGGGAATAATTTTGACAGTTATAGTTTTTTTTGTTTTTACTTTTCCAGAACCATAACAAAACTTGCATGGAGATTCTATAATTTGGCCAGTTCCTTTACACCTGGGGCATGTCTGTATATTAATCGATTGACCAAAGAATGTATTTTGGGTCATCCTTATTTCTCCACTGCCATTACAATCCGGGCATGTCTTTTTAGATGTGCCAGGTTCTGAACCAGTTCCTTTGCAATGACTGCAATCTTGCCAGGTTGGTATTTCAATCTTTTTTTCGGTACCAAATGCTGCTTCCTTAAGTGTAACTTCTAAATTATATCTTAAACTGGTTCCTTTTTTGGCCCTTTCTCTTCCGTATGTTCTCCTTGAACTTCCTCCACCAAAAAAAGATTCAAATATATCACTAAAGCTTCCGAAATCATCCGTGCCTTCTCCATAAAAATTCCTGAAGTCAAAGCCAGCTCCTGAATCAGAAGTATCAGCAGAACCGAACTGATCATACCTTGCCCTCTTTTCGGGATCACTTAATACTGAATAGGCTTCTCCAATTTCTTTAAATTTACTTTCTGCCTCTTTTTTATTATCCGGATTAGCATCTGGATGATATTTCAATGCTAACTTTCGATATGCTTTTTTTATTTCTTCCTGACTTGCATCTTTACTAATATTTAGGATTTGGTAATAATCTTTTTTTGCCAAAATATTAATCCCCTTTAAGATTGTAATTACAATAATTTTTTATAATAAGAATATTTAATGATAAACATTTAATTTTACTGTATTTATGATTTATTTGTTTTTTTCTAATTTATTTAATTGTCGAATTTCCCTTATATCATATTCATTGTAATATAAAGGAAATTCGACAATTATTTTTTAATAATAATTACTTTTTCAATTATTTATTTTTATTATTATCATTCTCTTCCTGATATTCAGCATCATATACTTTTTCATCTTTTTGCGTATCATTAGATTCCTGTTGAGACTGACTATCTGTGGAATTTCCAGTTTCATTAGATTGGGCTTGTTGCTGCTGATTCTGATCGGAAGATTGTTTGTACATTTCCTCAGCTAATTTATGAGAGGAGTTAGTAAGTTTTTCTATCCCTGATTTCATTTCTTCAATATTATCTTCCTGCATAGCCTTTCTCAACTGGCTTATATGATCATTTATTTCATTTTTTATACTGTCACTGACTTTATCACCGGCATCTTTTAAAGTTTTTTCTGTGCTATAAATCAAAGTATCTGCCTGATTATTGAGTTCAACTTTTTCTTTTTGCTTACGATCATCTTCTGCATATTGTTCTGCTTCCTTAACTTTCTTCTGTATTTCTTCTTCTGTTAAACCGCTAGAGTGTTTAATAGTAATTTTTTGTTCTTTTCCCGTACCTTTGTCTTTGGCTTTAACATTAAGTATACCATTGGCATCAATATCAAATGACACCTCGATTTGAGGAATACCTCTTGGTGCAGGTGGAATACCCACTAACTGGAAACGCCCTAAACTGGTGTTGTCTTTAGCCATAGGTCTTTCGCCTTGTAAGACATTTATATCTACAGCAGTTTGGCTATCAGTTGCAGTTGAAAATATTTGCTGTCTGGATGCCGGAATAGTGGTATTTTTTTCAATCAGCTTAGTAAAAACTCCACCCAGAGTTTCTATTCCTAATGACAAAGGGGTCACATCTAATAATTGTATGTCTTTTACTTCACCTTTTAGTTTGCCGGCTTGAATAGCTGCCCCCATGGCTACAACCTCATCAGGGTTTACTCCCTTATGTGGTTCTTTTCCAAATATTTTATTGACTATTTCATGCACTTTGGGCATTCTGGTTTGTCCGCCTACCAAAATAACTTCATCGATATCATTTGCTGTTAACTTTGCATCAGATAATGCTTTTTTACATGGTTCAATAGTTCTTTCTAAAAGATCATCGGTCAATTGCTCTAACTTTGCTCTGGTTAAAGTATAATTCAAATGTTTAGGTCCGCTTGCATCAGCTGTAATAAATGGTAAATTTATATCAGTTTCAACAGATGATGACAGCTCACATTTGGCTTTTTCTGATGCTTCCTTTAGTCTTTGCAATGCCATTTGATCTTTGCTTAAATCGATTCCCTGATCTTTCTTAAAGTTATCAATTAGCCAATTTATAACGCGTTGATCAAAATCATCTCCACCCAAAAATGTATCACCATTTGTCGATTTAACCTCAAAAATGCCTTCACCTATGTCAAGAATAGAGATATCAAATGTCCCCCCTCCAAGATCAAAGACAGCAATTTTTTCACTTTTTTTCTTATCCAATCCATATGCAAGTGATGCTGCTGTGGGTTCATTTATAATTCTAAGTACATTTAATCCAGCAATTCTACCTGCTGCCTTAGTAGCTTCTCTCTGATTGTCATTAAAATAAGCAGGTACAGTAATAACCGCGTCCTTGACTTCTTCACCTATATGATCCTCTGCAGACTGCTTTAGCTTTTGCAAAATCATTGCAGAAATCTCCTGTGGGCTATACTCTTTATCTTTTGACTTAATCATTACATTCGTATGCTCACCCTCAACGATATCATAGGATAATACTTTTTTTATTTCCTGAACTTCAGGATCATTAAATCGTCTACCTATAAACCGCTTCACAGAATAAATTGTATTTTTAGAATTAGTTACAGCCTGTCTTTTAGCCAATAAACCAACAAGTCTTTCACCTTTTTTACTAAAAGCAACAACTGATGGAGTTGTTCTACTCCCCTCTTTATTTTCTATAACTATAGGTTGCCCGCCTTCCATGACAGATACAACCGAATTTGTAGTACCTAAGTCTATACCAATCGCTTTAGCCATAATCTTAATTTCCTCCTTAAATATATTTATATTAATTATTACTTTTTTTGTATTAATTCTAAATTATTATTCTTATCATCCTAACATGATTCTTTTTTACCTTTAGATACTTTTACAACTGATGGCCTTATCACATTCGATTTCAAATAATAACCTTTTGTGATTTCTTCTGTTACAGTATCTTCAGGGAATTTATCTGATTCAACTTGCATAATTGCTTCGTGGCAGTACGGATCAAATTTCTCTCCAACTGCATTTATAGGTTTTAATCCTTCTTTTTCTAATATTTTATGGAGTTCTTTTAAAATTCCCTCAATTCCTTCTTTTACAGATTCAATATTATTTTTATCATCATTTTTAGAGTATAATGCAGCTCTTTCTAAATTATCTATAACTGATAAAAGTTGACATATCAAATCTTTATTAGCATATTCCATGAAATCTTTTTTCTTCTTTTCTTCTCTTTTTTTATAGTTTTCGAAATCTGCCTGCATTCTAAGTAATTGGTCCTTATAAAGTTTTTCATTATTTTTAATATTGCAAAACTCATCTTTTAATACATCTAATTCTGCCTCTAAATTATTTATTTTGTCATTCTTATCAGTTAATATTTCAATTAAATCATTTTTTTTCATCTTTGAATATTTATCTTTGGCATTATTCATTTTATCTTCAACATCTTTTTTCATCTTCTCATTCATTCGTAGCCTCCGTCAATACATTATAATGATAATCTATTCTGATAGTATTTTAGTCAATCTGCTGGCAATAAAATCCAATATTGATAATGCTTTAGGGTAATTCATGCGTGTTGGCCCAAGTACGCTTATAGCCCCCATCGGCTTTCCTTGAATATAATATTTTTTTGTAATTACACTGCAATCCTCCATTACCTTTTGACCTAACTCACTTCCGATAGCAATATCAAGTTCTTTATCTAACAGAGTTTTTTTAATTATTTGAACCAGGTTTTTTTCTTCTTCAATAAAATCAAATAGATAATTCAATTTTTCGATTTCCTTGAATTCAGGTTGTTTTATGATATAACAACGATTTCCTAAAAAAATATTTTCCTCTTCATATTTAAAATCAAAACATTTTTCAATAAGCTTCCAAATCGCGTCCAGTGTCTGGTATTTATAATAAAAGTGATAAATTTTTTCCAAAATCTCATCATTTAATAATTCCAGGCTTTTCCCATAAAATTCTTTCTTTATAATCATAGCTATAGTCTCTAAATTATCTTCAGATATTTCAAAGTTTACTTTCATTATTTTTTGAAAAAAAAGTCCACTACTAGTAATCAGGGTAACCAGTATTCTATTATTATCCAATAAAATAAAATGAATATCTTTCAGTGTATCTCCAACCATATTTGGTGCTAATACAACACCAAGATTATTTGTCAATCTCGAAATAAGTTTTGATGTAATTCGCATAATCTCATTAAATTCTTTTCTTATCCTGTAGTGTTCAGATATTTCATCTTTTTCCGTCTGGCTTAATTTGTAAATCCTTTTTGACATTAAATTATCTACATAGAATCGATAACCCTTATCAGTAGGTACACGACCTGCTGATGTATGGGGCTTTTTCAAAAAACCTAATTTTTCCAATACTTGCATATCGTGTCTTACAGTAGCAGAGCTAACATTTAAATCATAATTCTTTACAATCATTTCTGATCCAACCGGCTCTGCCTCAGTAATATACCGGTATACAACAGTATTTAGTATAATTTTCATTCTATCATTTATAACCATAATTACCACCTATAATTAGCACTCTGCTTAAGAGAGTGCTAATTACTTAAATAAGATAACACTCACCAAATTTTTTGTCAAGTCCACAAACTAAATAATAATAATGACAGTTACTTCTTATTTATAACTGTTACATCTTTTAGTTCAGGAATTCTACAAAAACTGTATTTGATATAAATATTCCCCTTTCAGTTAAAAAATAGTGTGAATCATTGCTTTCTATTAATTTATTTTCTTTTAAATAAGATAATTGTTTTCCAAAAATACTTTCAATGGGAACATTAAACCTGTTAATAAAATCCTGCTTTGCTATACCTTCCATCATCCTTAAATTTAAAATTACTGTTTCACTCATCTCTTCTTTTAATGGGAGGACTTCTTTTGTCTCAACCGGCAAAATATTATGTTTTAAAAAATAGGTGTATTTATTTACATCACTTATATTTTTATATCGATTTTTTTCAATATATGAAACTGCTGATGCACCAACACCTAAATATGGACAATTTTTCCAGTATCGGATGTTATGAAAACATTCCTTTTTTTGAATTGAAAAATTAGAAATTTCATATTGTTCGTATTCATTGTCTTGAAGAATCGTAATTGCGTTTTTATACATTTCGTAAACAATATCATCTGAAGGAATGTTTAGTGTACCCTTTTTAAATAATTTTGAAAATATTGTTTTTGGCTCAACAGATAGTGAATAAATTGAAATATGTTCCGGGTGTAGAAGGATAGCCTTCTCTAATGTTTTCATAAATTGTATTACGGATTGTCCGGGAAGCCCAAACATTAAATCAATATTTATATTGTTAAATCCAATATCTCTGGCGATTTGATAACTTTTTATTATTGCATGCTTATCATGTATTCGTCCAATACTTTCGAGTAATTTATTGTTAAAAGACTGAGCTCCGATGCTGATTCTATTAATGCCTGATTCAAAAATATTTTGTGCTTTATCATAGTTGAAGGATTCCGGATTGCTTTCTATTGTCACTTCTATTTCCTTATTAACATTGAATTTATCAAAACATGTTTGTATAATTTCAAAAATTTGTTGGCCTTTTAAAACAGTAGGAGTTCCACCACCTATATATATAGATTGAATGTTAATTTGAGGATATTTTTGACTGTAAATTATAATTTCCCTTTTTAACGCATCAAGGTAATTTTCCTTTAATGCCTCATCATCAGGAACTATTGAATAAAAATCGCAATAAGGACATTTTGAATTACAAAATGGAATATGTATATATAGTGATATATTCATATTATTTTTTCACTCTTTACTCTTAATCTACCTTTAAAACGCTCATAAAAGCTTCTTGGGGTATTTCAACTCTGCCCACTTTTTTCATTCTTTTTTTACCAGCTTTTTGTTTCTCTAACAATTTTCTTTTTCTTGTAATATCTCCTCCATAGCATTTTGCCAAAACATCTTTCTTTAAAGCCCTTACGGTTGAGCGTGCAATAATTTTCTGATTAATCTTCGCCTGAATAGGCACATCAAACATTTGGCGCGGGATAACTGTTTTCAAATTTTCCACTAATTTACGAGCTCTAAGGTGGGCTTTGTCTTTATGTGAAATAAAGGAAAGATTGTCAACAACTTCCTGATTAACTAATATATCAACTTTTGTTAATGGTGATGTCTGATAGCTACTAATTTGATAATCAATACTGGCATACCCTTTGCTTATAGATTTTACCTTATCATAAAAATCTAACATAATCTCATTTAATGGCAAATTGTAAATCAAGCGGGCTCTGTCCTGGTCAAGGTATTCCAGGTTCTGAAAAACACCTCTTCTATCTTGAACTAGTTCCATTATTCCTCCCAGGAATTGACTGGGAAGCACAACTGTTAATTTGATAAATGGTTCCTCAACATAATCAATATTATTAACTTCTGGAAGCGAAGAAGGGTTATTTATTTCAACTACCTGCTTGTTCTTTAAATGAACCCGATATACTACACTTGGAGTCGTAGCAATTAGTTGAATTTGATATTCTCTTTCTAATCGTTCCTGGATTATCTCCATATGCAATAATCCCAAAAATCCACATCTAAACCCAAATCCCAGTGCAGGAGAATTTTCTGCTATATAGCTGATCGAGGAGTCATTAAGGCTTAATTTGTCAAGTGCATATTTTAGGTTTTGATAATCCTCATTTTCAACAGGATATATACTGCAAAAAACAACAGGAGATACTTTTTTATAACCTGGCAATCTTTTTTCAGAAGGATTATTGGCATCAGTTATAGTATCCCCGACTTTAGTCAGACTAACATCCTTAAACCCAGCTGCTAAATATCCAACTTCTCCTACGGATAATTGGCTAACCTTTTTTCTTTTGGGAGTAAAAACTCCTATCTCGTTAACCTCATAGGTTTTTTGATTAGACATTGTCTGTATTTTCATTCCCGGTTTTATTTCTCCATTTACAATTCTTAAATAAACAATTGAGCCTTGATATGAGTTATAGATTGAATCAAAAATAAGAGCCTGCAAAGGATTATTGATGACTCCTCTTGGATAAGGAATATATTTTACAATAGCTTCCATTACTTCTTTTATTCCCCTTCCATCTTTAGCACTGGTCAAAAATACAGGGCTATCTTTTAACCCTTCTATTTTCTTGATTTCTTCTTTTACTTTATTGGGATTTGCTGTGGAAAGGTCTATTTTATTTATTATTATAATAATGGATAGATTATTTTCTAATGCCATTTGAATATTAGCAATGGTCTGTGCTTGCACTCCCTGAGCAGCATCAATTATTAAAAGTGCTCCTTCACAAGCTGCTAAACTCCGGGATACTTCATAAGAAAAATCAACATGACCGGGAGTATCAATTAAATTAAATATGTATTGATGTCCATTTTCAGCATTGTACAGCAAACGTACTGCCTTTGATTTAATTGTTATCCCCTTTTCCCTTTCCAGATCCATATCGTCAAGAACCTGGTCTCTTCTTTCTCTTTGGCTGATAGTTTCTGTTAAATCTAAAATGCGATCTGCAATAGTAGACTTTCCATGATCTATATGTGCAATAATAGAAAAATTTCTTATATGTTCTACTTTATGCATTTATATCCTCTCTCTTCATATTTCCCCTTACAATATTCTTAATCATTTTTATTGCATTACGAAATTCCTGAATGCCCAATATTATACCACTAATATAATAAACAATTAACCCTGTGATCCCGGAAATCATAACCTGGGAAAGCTGTACTATTTTAACATTTACGTCAAGGCTTATTTCAAAATAATAATATACAATCCAACATGCAATGCCCATAATGGCTGCTGACAATAAAGTTTTTCCCAAATAAATAACTAATTTTTTTTGGAATATTCCACTAATTTTTTTGTGCAACGCCAGATTTAAAATAATCAAATGGAATGCAGCGGAAATTGAAGTTGCTAATGCAATCCCGGCGTGGGCTAAATATCTTACTAATATAAGATCCAATATAATATTAAATACAACAACAAATACACCTATTTTTAGTGGTGTTTTTGTATCTTTAAAGGCATAAAAAGTGCTTATAGTCAATCTTAATATTGCTAAAGGGAACAGTCCTAATGTATAGCATGCAAGGGCTATTTCGGTTAAACTTGTATCCTGGGAACTAAATACTCCATGTTCATAAAACAAACGTATTATGGGGTGACTTAAAACAATCAATGCAACTGTTGAAGGGAGTATAAAGAACGATAATATTTTTATCCCAAAACAATAATTTTCTTTCATTTCATTAAATTGATTTTTTGAGAAATTTTTGGATAAGGTAGGAAGGATTGCAATAGAAAGAGCTATTCCGAATACTCCTAATGGAAATTGCATTAATCTGTTTGCATAATACAATGCTGAAATACTCCCATGGGAGAGATATGATGCAATAATTCTATCGACGACAAAATTTATTTTATCTATGGCAAGACCAAATATAGCAGGCCCTAAAAGTGTAAAAAGTGCCTTTATCCCTGGCTCGTTAAAGTCAATAGTAAATTTATAGTGAAATCTTTTTTTAATAAGGGCAGGTATATGGATTAAAGCTTGTGCTATTCCCCCAACAATAACTCCAAATGCCAAACTGTAAATACCGAGCCTTTCAGAGTATAATACTGCAAATAATATAATTCCAATATTTAACATAGCCGGTGCAAAAGCAGGAATAAAAAATTGCTTATAAGAATTCAATATTCCCATAAATAAGGCTGCTATAGCAGCAAAACCAATGTAAGGAAACATTATTTTTGTTAAATTAACTGTTAATGTATATTTTAATGGTTCATATCTAAAACCACTGGCAACAATATTAACAATAAATGGAGCCCCCCAGATTCCTAATACAATGATAATTATTAGAACAAGTATTAAAATATTTAAGACATTACTGGCAAATGTATCTGCTTTTTTTTGATTATTCTGTGTAATGTAATCAGAAAAAACAGGTATAAAAGTAGTATTTAACGCACCTTCTCCCAGAAAACTTCTTAAAAGATTTGGTATCATAAATGCAACAAAAAATGCATCAGTTTCCACCCCTGCACCGAATTGGTTTGAAATTACTATTTCTCTACCTAATCCCAATATTCTGCATAAGAGTGTTGCGAACATAACTATACCAGTATATTTTGCAACTTTGTAATTGCTATTTGACATTCTTGTTGACCTCATATCTATTTATTGTAATACATTTTACAATAGCTTGATTTTAACATAAAAAGATGCTAAAATTTACAAGCAAAATAATTAGTGAAAGGAAAAAGGATACATAATATGCCCATTATTAAATCAGCCATAAAAAGAGTTAAAATATCAGAAAGACAACGTTTAAAAAATTCAGCTTATAAATCAAAAGTAAAAACATTATTAAAGAAATTTGAAAATGCTATTAATAGCGAAAATTTAGAAGATGCCAATCAAGCTCATCTTCAATGTGTTTCTATCTTGGATAAAGCTGCCCAAAAAGGTATTTTAGCAAAAAATACTGTTTCCAGAAAAAAATCTTTATTAGCAAAGAAGCTTAAGAATCTTTCTCAAATTAATAGTAATAAAAACGTTCAAGATAGCAAAGAAGAGAAAGAAAAATAAACATTTTTATCTATTCAGTTATCTCAATAATTAGTTGTTCTAAAACTAAGACAGGATTAAAATATCCTGTCTTTAATTTTTTTTCTGCATTTAAAAGAAGCCGAAAAGTATGTCTAATTTTATTTAATTTAAAATATTTTGATTGATTTACTATTTTGTTTATTACAAAAATAGGAAGGCGTAAATCATACTGCATTTGTTTTATATTTACTTTATATAACTTTGCCTGCATAATTAATTTCATCTGTCTACTTATCATAGTTAGTAATTGTAATGGATGATAGCCGTTTTCTACTAGTTTGCTTAAAATATTTAAAGATTTTTCCGTATTTCTCTCACCAATCGCATCAACAAAATTAAAAATATTACCTTCTTCAGAGCCATAGATGCTATTAATAATATCTTTCTTTTCTATCTTAGAGATATCCTCTCCTAAATAGCATAATATTTTTTCTATTTCATTATTAATTTTTCCCATATCATTATCAGTTATTTGTTGTAAATAATATATTGCCTCATCTGATATTCTTGTGTTACTTTCGGTAAACTTTTTTTTAATCCACTGCTTTATTTGAAATGTTTTTGGTTTCTTAAGCGAAACAATTTTACCTGTTTTGCTAATGTTTTCTAAAGATATATTCCTGGGGATTTTTTTATCATGGCACGATAAAAGGATTAACAGGTTATTACTCTGAAAACAACCACTATTCAAAAGTATATCTAATTTTTTTGCGATTGCCTTTTTTATTTTTTCATAATTTTTTATAATTACAACTTGTTTGTCGATTCCCAATGGTAACACATTAATAGAGTTAATTAAATTATTAATATCAATATTTTCACCATAGAATATTTCAAAATTTGTAGATTTATCTGTCCTTTTATAATAGTTTTTAAAATTTTCTATAACCTTATTATGCAAGTAACCTTCTTCTCCGTAAAGAAGATAAATATTTTTTATGTTATTTTTAGAAAAATCATTTTGCAATTGAAAGAAGTCAATATATTCTGTTGCCATAATTATTTCACCTTAATGTATCAATATAAATATTTTTCCCGTTGGTTTTAACTAAAACTGTTCCATTTCTATCAGTACTGAATACCTGCTGGCACCTATTTTCTAATTTTTTTATTACATCTGGATGTGGGTGGCCAAAATTATTTGAACCAACAGATATCACCGCCACTTCAGGTGCTACAGCATCTAAAAATTTAGTGCTTGTTGAACTTATGCTTCCATGATGCGCAACCTTTAATATATTACTATTTAAAGAAGCATTATTGGATAATATTTTTTTCTCTATTTCTTCTTCTATGTCTCCAGTAAATAGAAAATTAATATTTTCATAACGTAATTTTAGCACAATCGAATTATTATTGAAATTATTTTCATTAATTGTAAGATCACTATATATTGGGTTTATTATAAATATATCAATGTCTTTACAAACTTCAATCTTGTCCCCAGCCTGTGTCTTATGGTAAGTAGTTTTACCATTTTTTTTAATTAAAGCTAAAAAATCCTTATAAATTTCTTCCTGGCAAGGTATATTACTATCTATAACTAAATCAACTTTTATTTCTTCCAAAACAGGCAAAAGTCCTTCCATGTGATCTAAATCCGGATGTGTTAAAACCATTATATCAAGGTGATTAACACCTTGTCTCCTAAGATATGGAATAACCACATTTTTCCCCATATCATAATCACTAAAAGGCGTACCTCCTCCATCAATTAAAATGTTTTGCTTTTCTGGAGTTTGTATAAGGATACTATCCCCTTGTCCAACATTAATAAAATGAACTGCCAATAATGGGGATGGTTTTAGTATATTAATAGAAATCACTAACAATATTAAGATAATAGTTGAATAAATAGTTATCTTATTTTTTAAAATGTTAATATTGTATCTATATTTAAGTGAATAGAAAATAAAAACAATAATTATATAATATATGGCAATTGATAGTATTCCAGGTTGGGCGATATCTCTATAAGCAAAAGGTAGTAAGGATAGTTTTTCTCCTATAAATATTAATAATGATATTAGACCATTATTAACCAATGCTAAAAAATTACCTAAAGGTAAAAATAAAAAGGATAAAAATATGGAAAATAAGGCAAATATTATAATGAATCCAATAACCGGAACTATCAAAATGTTAGATAGGATTGAGATGATAGATATTTTATAGAAAAAAAATGCAGATAAAGGCATGACTCCAAGCCAGGCGGATGCTGAAACTGAAAGAGATTTTACCAAGTAATCAGGGAGCAAAAACAAGCAATCTTTTAAAATACTCTCCATTATGGGGGTTAAAAATATAATAAAAAAAGTTGCAGTAAATGATAATATAAATCCTGTATCAAATAGATATAAAGGCTGCCACAGCAGTATTAAAAAAGCAGCAATTGAAATACTATTATATACATTGTAAGGCCGATTTAATAATTTTGCTCCCAAAAGTACAATAAACATTAGCGTCGCTCTGCTAACTGATGGTCTAAAACCTGTAATTGCTGCATACCCAAGCATGATAATTATAATAAATATATATTTAAATGATTTGCTTAGTTTATTGTCTGATATTGTACTAAATAGCAAAAATAGAACCATTGCTATTATGCCAACATGCAAACCTGAGATAGCCAGTATGTGCATTACTCCCGCCACTTGAAAAACATCTTTTAACTCTTCTGTTATTTCTGATCTATCCCCTATTACAACAGCTTTAATAATCGCTCTTGCATCTGTATGGCGGTATATTTTTTCAATTTTGTCAATTATATTTGTTTTAATATCATTTAGAATTGAGGCTAAATTTATTTCTTTTTTATTACCGATAATTTCAATCTGGTTTGTTTTTATATTATCAGTTAAAAATATTTTTTGTTGAGCTAAATATTCCCTATAATTAAATTCACCATAATTACCAGGTAAAGATGGTTCTGTTAGAATAACCTCTGCTTTAACAATGTCATTAAATGCAACAATCTTTTCAATTTCATATATTTTTAATAATAATCGCCCATTTGTCTCAAAGATGTTCTGGCTTGTCTTGAATGTCTGTGTATCAATAATTATTTCCTGATATCCATCATTAAAATTTATGTCAACCTGGCAGACTTTACCAATAACTGTTCCTTCCTTACCTTTAAAATGGTATATATGGTTTAATGCAAATGGGGTTAAATTGAGTGATGTATTTAGCATACCAAACAGAATAAAAAATAATAAAATTAATATACTCGTCTTCTTACATTTTTTCAAACAGGAAAATAAAATAAGTAAAAATAGAAAAAAACAAATAATTAATAAATATTTAATTGTACTAAACTGAAAAATATCAAAAAGAACAATTCCAAATATATAAGTAAATAATATTGCAAATAGCGGGGTCTTTATTTGGGTTAATAAATTATCTTGTTTAATAGGCAGTTATATGCTCCTTTATACTTTCAAACCTCTTTTCTCCAATTCCAACAACATTCATAATATCCTCAGCATTTTGGAAAAAACCATTGTTTTTTCGATAATCTAAAATTCTTTGAGCTAAAGCAGGTCCTATCCCGGGCAAGGAAGCCAGCTGACTGGAATCCGCCGAGTTAATATTAATTAGTGTATTTTCTGTTGAGACATCGTGAAATCTTTGCACTTCCTGTAGTGATTTCTTGTCATCAATATTATTGTGGCTGTTATCAAGAAAAAAGGGTATAAATATCTTTTGTCCATCATAAATGTGTGCAGCAAGATTAATTGCATCAAGATTTGCTTTTTCTGACTCTCCTCCGGCTGTTTTGACCGCATCTACTATTCTCTCACCTTCATAGAGTTTATAAACTCCAGGTTCTTTAACCGCTCCTGCGATATGAACAATACAGATATCTTCTTCGAAATTACCTTCCTCTTCTATTATATTTTCCTTGACTCTTTCTTCACCAGGAATAATCGTAATGGTACTATTTTCCTTGTTAAACAATTTAAAGATAATAATTATTAATAGTATTGAGATAATAATTAAGCAAATTATTTTTTGCTGTTTGGAAAAGTTATACATAATAACTGCCTCTTCTTTTTTAAAATAATTCCCGGGAAATAAGTTTTATTTACTTTTTATCTTTTCCAGAAAATATGCTTTTGCTTCTCCAACAGTGTATAGAGAACCAGTAACACAAACTATATCATTTTTTTTAGCCATATTAAGAGCTTTATGAATAGCAGAATCTACTGAAACGGTTTCAACTATTTTTTCCCTACTAATATACTTTAATGTTTCCCGAGCAAGAACATCAGTTGGGGTTGCCCTGGGGTTATTTGCCATAGTCAGGATTATATGGTCTGTATGAGGAACGATAATTTTAAGTATATTAGAATAATCTTTATCGCTAAAAGCACCTAATACAGCGATTATTTTTTTATTTGGAAAATATTTCTTTAAATCTTCAACAAATCTTGTAACTCCATTGGGATTATGAGCACCATCAAGAATTATCATAGGTTCCCTTTGAATAATCTCAAACCTGCCAGGCCATCTACTTTCATGGAGTCCGGTATAAATTGCCTGTTTGCTGATTTTGAAACTCATTTTATTTAACAACTCTGTAGCCCCTATAGCCATTGAGGCATTCTCTATTTGATATCTACCTGCCAGGGGTATGTGTAAACTTTGATATTTATTACAAATTCCTGAATAATGAAAGGTATTACCATCAATATTTGAAGAAATTATATCTGAGTTAATTTCAATTCCGACTGAGTATAATTTGGTTCTTCTTTTCCGGGCAATATGCTCAATCATTTTTTGAGCTTCCGGATATTGCCGGGCATTAATAGTAAGTGAATTATGCTTAATAATCTCACCTTTTTCATTGGCAATCTCTGAAAGTGTATTTCCCAATCTATCTGTATGATCATAGTCTATATGAGTAATAACTGAAATAATTGATTTGCAAACATTGGTGGCATCAAGTCTTCCACCTAACCCCGCTTCCATAATTGCAAAATCAACATTATTTTCAAAAAAATAAAGATATGCCATAGTTGTAATAACTTCAAAAAAAGTTGGATGCTGGTAACCTTCTGTTTTGGCAACTATATTAATTTTGGGTATTATTCTATCTAATAATGAACAAACATCGTGCTTTGTTATAAGATCATCATTAATTCTCATTCGCTCCTGAAAATGTATTAAATGAGGAGAAGTATACAAGCCTATCCTAAATCCAGCATGTTTTAATATGGACAATAGCATTGCCGCAGTAGAACCTTTTCCATTTGTACCCGCAATATGTATTACTTTTGTCTTTAAATGTGGATTATCAAAAAGACTTAACAGGCAGCTTACATTCTTAAGCCCCAATTTAACTCCAAATTTAGTTAATCCATATATATATTCGATTGATTGGTCATAATTTTTCATATTGATTTGAGTGCTTTTAGATTTTTTTGAATCCTGTTTCGTATATCGGTTAGTTCTTTAATTTTTTCCCTTTCTTTCTCAATTATATTATCAGGTGCCTTTTGAATAAAATCAGAATTATTCAATTTTTTATTAATAACAACCATGTCTTTTTCAATCTTTTGCAGCTTTTTTTCTAAACGCTTTGTCTCTGCCTCTAAATCTATAACCCCGGTCAACGGTACAAATATTTCTATATCTTCTAAAACCCCGGTAGCTGAACATTCCGGTTTTTCCAGGGAGGAATCTACCTTGAAGGACTTAACATGGGCAAGATTTTTAATATAAGATAGATGTTGATTAATTAATTCTTCTTTTTCGCTATTAACAATATTGATAAAAACATCAATCTCCCTGGTAAGAGGTATGTTCATTTCTGCTTTAATATTTCTAATTGCTTTTATTACATCCTGAATTGAAGAAACCTTTTCTTCCAAGCTTATACTGGTCTTTTCTTTTTTATACTCAGGCCAGTGTGATAAAGAAATACTTATTTCATCGTGTGGTATTTTTTGCCATATTTCTTCAGTGATAAATGGCATAAAGGGATGCAATAATCTTAAAATATTATCTAATACAAACCAAAGAGTATATTGAGTTGTTCTTTTTTCTATCGTATTGTTTTTGCTATATAATGTTTCTTTTATCAGCTCAACATACCAATCACAGAAATAATTCCAGCTAAATTCATAAATAGCCATAGCAGCATCACTAAATTTAAAGTTATTAAGACTTTCGGTCACTTTCCTGACTGTTTTGTTTAGCTGATAAAGAATCCATTCATCAAATAAGCTAAATTTCAAGTTTTCTTTTTTCACTTCTTTTGGGTCAAAACTATCAAGATGAGTTAAAGAGAATCGGGCTACATTCCAAATCTTATTTGTAAAGTTTCTAAAAGTTTCAATTTTTTCTTTTGAAAGACGTATGTAATTAGCCTGTATAGTCAGTGAAGCTAAAGTCATTCGTAATGCGTCAGCACCATATTGTTCAATCATTAATAATGGATCGATTACATTACCCTTTGATTTACTCATCTTTTTGCCTTCAATGTCTTTTATCAGTGGATTTATAAAAACCTTTTCAAAAGGAATGTCATTTTTAAATTTAAGACCCATCATCATCATTCTTGCGACCCAGAAAAATATAATATCAAAACCTGTAACCAATAATGAAGTTGGATAAAATTCTTCCAGATCCTGGGTTTTTTCAGGCCAGCCAAGAGTAGAAAACGGCCAGAGTGCAGAACTAAACCATGTATCAAGTACATCTTTATCCTGTATAACGTTTTTGCTATTACATTTTGTACATTCAGTGGGATCTTCCATTTGTACTATCATTTCTCCACAATCCTGACAATACCATACAGGTATACGATGGCCCCACCACAGTTGTCTGGATATGCACCAATCTCTGATATTATACATCCATTCAAAATAAACCTTTGACCATCTTTTAGGAATAAAAGCCGTTTTATTATTCTCTACAGCATCAATTGCAGGTTTTGCTAAATCTTTAATCTTTACAAACCATTGTTTTGAAAGGTATGGTTCAATAACTGTATCACACCTGTAACAGTGTCCAATTGAATGTCTGTAACTTTCGATTTTTTGTAAATATCCATTTTCTTCAAGGTCTTTAACTATTTTTTTTCTACATTCCATAACACTCATATCAATATATTTACCAGTGTTTTTATTGGTTGAGCCATCATCGTTTAAAATATTAATTTGTTCAAGATTGTGTCTTTGTCCCAATTCAAAGTCATTTAAATCATGGGCAGGGGTAATTTTCACAGCACCTGTACCAAATTCAGTGTCTACATAATCATCAGCAACGATAGGCAATTCTCTTCCAACTAAGGGCAATATGGCTACCTTCCCAACATACTTTTTATAACGCTTATCATGAGGATTTACCGCGATTGCTGTATCTCCGAGCATTGTCTCAGGGCGTGTAGTAGCTACTATTATCTTTTCTTCGACTGAGTCCTTGAGGGGGTATGCTATATAATATAATTTAGAATTTTCTTCTCTCTGCTCTACCTCTATATCCGCCAAAGCAGTTTGACAACGTGGACACCAGTTAATAACATAATTTGATCGATATATTAATTCTTCCTCATACAAAGTGATAAAAACTTTTCTTACTGCCTTAGACAGCCCTTCATCAAGAGTAAAACGCAAACGGGACCAATCACAGGAACATCCCATCTTTTTTAACTGATTTAAAATATTAGAGCCATATTTTTCACGCCATTGCCAGGCTCTTTTTGTGAATTCTTCTCTGCCAATGTCATATCTTGTTTTTCCTTCTTTTGCTATCTCTCTCTCAACAACATTTTGTGTAGCGATACCTGCATGATCAGTTCCAGGAAGCCACAACACATTATAATCCTGCATTCTTTTCCATCTGATTACAATATCCTGTAATGTGTTATTCAAAGCATGCCCAATATGCAAGGAACCTGTTATGTTTGGAGGTGGCATAACAATTGAATAATTATTTTTCTTGCCAATATTGTTTTTTGTAGTGAATATATCATTTTCCATCCAAAACTTATACCATTGATCCTCAACAATTTTTGGATTATAAACAGATTCTAATTTATTTTCTTTTTTTTCTTCCATTATGTAATCTCCTGTATATTCCATTTTATCTAAAATTTAGATTATAATTACTCATAAAAAAACCCTTTTCATCCTTTTAAGGACGAAAAGGGTTCGTGGTACCACCTTAATTCCTGCCTTATTACTATTACTCAATAGTATTTTAAAAAAAGAAGGCAGGCACTTAATATAGTGTTAACGGTTCAACCGATAAAACTTACTACAGTATTTCAGAAATAAGGCTCAGGGAGGACATTCAATATTGTGGCTTTCTAAAGCAATATTTACTTAATCCCTTCATAGCCTGTTTTTATTACTTTTTGCTATGTTACAATGATTATTAAAAGATGTCAAGAATTGCTCTGATTATAATTAATATCAAATCAGGCCGTCTCTCTTTCTTTCTTTTCATTGTTATTCTCATCAATCAGCAATGGTGTCTCATTATTCTCAATTACCTTTTTTGTAATCGTACATCCTTTTACATTTTTTAACGATGGTATCTGATACATTATTTCCAGCATTGATTCCTCTATAATTGACCTTAAACCACGCGCACCAGTATTTCTTTTTAATGCTTTTTCAGCAACAGCCTCTAAAGCAGGTCGAGTAAATTTCAATTCGACACCTTGATTTTTTAGCATTTGCTGGTACTGAAGTGTTACTGCATTTTTTGGTTTTGTTAAAATATCAACAAGGGCATCTTTATCCAGATTGTCAATTGTTGAAATAATTGTCAAACGACCCACAAGTTCCGGAATCAATCCAAATCTGATCAAATCTTCCGGTAAAACACGTTGAAGGATTGCAGTACCATTGTTATTCTCTCTATATATATCAGCATTAAAACCGATATGATGTGTTTGAACACGATTTTTTATTATATTCTCTAATCCTTCAAATGAACCACCGCAGATAAAAAGTATTTGAGAAGTATCAATTTCAATATTTTTTTGGTGTGGATGCTTTCTGCCACCCTGCATCGGCATTGAAGCCATAGTTCCTTCAACAATCTTTAATAATGCCTGTTGTACTCCTTCACCTGAGACATCCCTTGTAATAGAAGGATTTTCTGATTTACGTGCAATCTTATCTATTTCGTCAATATATATTATTCCCATTTGAGCTTTATCAATATCCTCATCTGCGGCATGGTATAGCTTTAAAAGGACATTTTCAACATCATCACCGACATAACCAGCTTCAGTTAAAGTAGTGGCATCTGCAATTGCAAATGGTACTTCTAATTTTTTTGCTAATGTCTTAGCTAAAAGAGTTTTTCCGCATCCACTTGGACCGAGTAATAGAATATTACTTTTTTCCATTTCTACAAAATCATCTAATTTACCATTATTTTTTGTATCCTCAGTCTTTGATAGATTGTTTTTTATTCTTAGAAAATGATTATAAACTGCTACGGATAATATCTTTTTAGCTCTGTCCTGTCCTATTATGTATTGATCTAAAAATGTTTTTATTTCCTCGGGAACAGGTATATTATTAAAAGAAATAGTTTCCTTATTTTTCTTCTTTTTATCGTCTTTCAGGATATAACTGCAAACTTGAATACATTCACTGCAGATATTGACCCCATCAGGACCTGATATTATTTTTTTAACTTCACTTTGGTCTTTACCGCAAAATGAACATTTCATCTAAAACACCTCAATCTTTTTAATAGCTATTAACGCTTTTTTATTACTTCATCAACTATTCCATATTCTTTTGCCTCTTCACCTGTCATATAGAAATCCCTATCTGTATCCCTTTCAATTCTTTCTAAAGGCTGGTTAGTATGGTAAGTTAATATTTCGTTGATTTTTTTCTTTATTCTCAACAATTCTTTAGTCTGTATCTCAATATCTGAAACCTGACCTTGCGCTCCTCCTAATGGCTGATGAATCATAATTCTGGAATTGGGTAAAGAAGAACGTTTCCCTTTTGTCCCTGATGCTAATATTAATGCAGCTCCGCTTGCAGCCATTCCGATGCATATAGTAGATACGTCAGATTTAATGTACTGAATAGTGTCATAAATTGCAATTGTTGAGCTTACTGACCCACCTGGACTGTTTATATATATAAAAATGTCCTTTTCAGGCTCATTTGCTTCCAGAAACAGTAACTGAGCAATAATGATATTTGCAGCCTGATCATCTATTTCTGTTCCCAAAAAGATAATTCTCTCCTTTAACAGACGTGAATATATATCATAGGATCTTTCACCTTGAGGTGTTTTTTCCACAACAATTGGTACTAAATTCATAATAGAAATCCCCCTTTATTTTTCTTCAATTTTAACTTGCATGGATAATTTTTCAATTACTTTCTCGATTTTTATCTGTTCTTTTAAATTATCCATAGTATTGTTTTTTTCAAACATTGCTCTAACTTTTAATGTTTTTTGATTAGTGCTTTCGGCAATTTCTTCAATTTTTTTATTTATGTCTTCCTCAGTAGCAGATATTTTATCATCTTCGATTATTTTGTCAATAATCAATTCTTTTTTTACCTGTTTTTCTGCTATAACCTTATATTCTTTTTTTACCTTTTCCTCGTCAGCTTTAATTATTTTGTAATAATCTTCCAAGGTCATATTTCTATTTTTTAAATCTTCTTTCAGATTATTTAACATTCTTTCTACTTGTTTATCAATTAAGACTTCAGGCACTTCAATATTAGTTTTTTCTGCAACTTTTTCCATTAAATTATCATTAAACTCATTCTCTGCCTGGTATTTTACCCGTTCCTCAAGCTGTTTTTTAATATGTTGTTTTAATTCATCCAGGTTTTTATATTCGCCGGCACTTTTTGCAAAATCATCATCCAAAGGAGGAAGTTCTTTTTCTTTTATATCTGAAACTTTTATTTTATAAGTAATCTCTTTCCCTGCTATCTTCTTATCACTTATATCTTCAGGTGCTTTTACTACTACATCTTTTTCATCGCCAGGTTTTAAGCCAACTAAATTATTATTAAATTCAGGTGGTGTATTCTCCCCTAATTGAATCATCTGTTTTTCTTTTTTGCCATCTTTAACCGGATTGTTATCAACAAAAGTTTCAAAGTCTGCAATTAAAAAATCACCTATTTTTGATTCTCTATCGGAAACATCCTTTAGTTTACCGTGACTTTCTCTTATTTTTTCTAAATCGCTGTTTATATCTTCCTCAGTGATTTTTGGTATTGTTTTTTCTACCGTGATATCATCAAGTTTCGGTATTTCAAATTCTGGTTTTACCTCTAAAATCATTTTGTAAATAAAAGGTTTCTCTTTATCTGTTTGTACCAAATCTATTTTTGGAACATCAATAGGGTCCAGTTCACTTTTATCGATTGCTTCATTATAACTGTCTTTAATAAGTTTCTCGGCTACTTGCTGGTCAATATATTCTTTGCCCAAGTTCATTTCCAAAATATTGATTGGTATACGTCCTGTTCGGAAACCGGGTATCTTAACTTTTTGGGAAAGTTCGCGATAGGTATTATTAAATTCTTGTTGAACCTTTTCAATTTCAACAGTTACAGTAATTTCTACTTTATTATTCTCTTTTTTTCCTTTTTCAATCTGAGTCATTTACTCTACCTCCAGATATATTTGCTCAATCATAATAAAACCGCAAAAATTTTTTGCGGTAATTGTGTTAATTTAAATATTTATTTAAGTCGTTTTATTTATAAAGTATATTTGTTTATTTATTAATATATTTTTCAAATTATTTTTCAATATTGGTGCGAGAGGCGGGACTCGAACCCGCATGGAGTTACCCACTGGATCCTAAATCCAGCGTGTCTACCAATTCCACCACCCTCGCTGGTATTTTATATAAAATGGTGGGCCGTACAGGTATCGAACCTGTGACACCCTGATTAAAAGTCAGGTGCTCTACCTACTGAGCTAACGGCCCACTGATTATTTAATTTTTATTCATATTTCTATTTCACATTCAAGGCGCGCTCGGAGGGAGTCGAACCCCCAGCCCTTGGATCCGAAGTCCACAGCTCTGTCCAGTTGAGCTACGAGCGCTCAAAATGGGGTGAGCGATGGGATTTGAACCCATGACCACTGGAGCCACAATCCAGGGCTCTAACCGGACTGAGCTACGCCCACCATGTTTTCTATCAAGGCGCGCCCGGAGGGAGTCGAACCCCCAGCCTACGGATTAGAAGTCCGTTGCTCTATCCTATTGAGCTACAGGCGCAGGCATCAATAATCATAAACTGGAGCGGGAAACGGGTCTCGAACCCGCGACAACCAGCTTGGAAGGCTAGTGCTCTACCAACTGAGCTATTCCCGCTCATGGTCGGGGTGAGAGGATTTGAACCTCCGGCCCCCTGCTCCCAAAGCAGGTGCGCTAGCCAAACTGCGCTACACCCCGAAACAAAAGTATTATATAGTATATCTTTAGATAAGTCAACAAACTTCTATATATCATTTCAATGTTTTTTTAAAACAATTAATTCTATTATAAATAAAAGTACTCATAAAATAAACAGTTATAATAAAAAAATTATATTTTATTGAAGTTTATAAAGTTTCAGAATAATTTTAATAATTTTATTTAATGCTATAGCCCTGTGGCTTATTTTACTTTTTATTTTTTCTCCCAGCTGAGCAAATGTCTGCTCAAAGCCTTCAGGGATAAAAATCGGATCATAACCAAAACCGCTATCCCCCTGAGGTTTAAGGGAAATTCTTCCGACACATATTCCTTTTGTTGTATAAATATTATTATCAGGAGTAGCAAAAGCCATATTACATACAAAACGTGCGTTTCTCTGCTCCTGGCTGGCATTTTTGAGAGCCTTAATAATCTTGTCTATTCTTTCTCTGTCATCTTTACCCCATCGTGCAGAATAAATCCCTGGCTTACCGTCAAGATAATCAACTTCTAATCCGGAATCATCACCTAAAGAAGGTAAATCAGTAATTGCTGTCACCTGCTTTGCCTTGATTAAGGCATTCTCATAAAATGTTTTTCCGGTTTCAGCAATTTCCGATATTTCCGGATAATTTTTTAAACATTCTATAATGACAGGATATTCTGCAAAATAATCTTTTATTTCACTGACTTTCCCTGAATTATGAGTAGCTAAGACTATTTTTATCATAATTCTCCGACTATTTCTTTTTCTTTTTCAATTACCTGGTTAATTCCGTTTTCTGCTAACTCCATTAATTGGTACATATTTCTTTTAGAAAATGGCTTTTTTTCTGCAGTTCCCTGTATTTCAACTAGTTCGTTTCGTTCAGTCATAATTACATTCATATCTACCTGTGCATTACTATCTTCTTTATATTCAAGGTCAAGAAGCATCTCGCCCTCAACGATTCCTACACTTATTGCCCCAAGAAATTGCTTTATGGGTATTCTTTCTATTTTTTTCTCGGCTTTTAAATATCTTAAAGCATCTATTAAAGCAATAAAAGCACCAATAATTGAAGTGGTACGGGTTCCGCCATCGGCTTGTATTACATCACAGTCGATCCAAATCATTCTGGGACCAAGCACCTCAAGATCAGTTATGGCTCTTAATGAACGACCCACTAATCTCTGTATTTCCTGTGCCCTGCCATTTATTTTACCTTTAACTGAATCTCTTATATTGCGAAACTGATTGGCTCTCGGTATCATTGCATATTCAGCTGTAATCCATCCTTGCTGAGTTCCTCTTAAAAAAAGAGGCACTTTTTCCTCAACGCTTGCTGTGCATATTACTTTATTATCACCCATTTCAATAAAAACTGATCCCTCAGAATACTTTACATAATTACGGGTTATTGTAATAGGTCTAATCTCGTCATATCTACGGTTAAAAGATCTTAGCATGTTCCCTCCCGTTAACTCTTTCGATTGGTTCAATTAATTACTCATTTTTATAATATATTAACATTGTATAGTTAATCATAACAATTATTTGATAAAGCCTAATTTTCAGTCTGGTAAATATTAAAATATTTATTTTTTCCGATACACGATTGAATCAGCAAATTCATAAAATAGATTTGCTTTTTCTCCAAAAATTGAAAGGCTTTTTTTGGCCTCACTGCAATACTTTTGTGCTGCAATTTTTGATTTTTGAACACCGTATATCCCAGGGTAAGTAGGTTTGCTTTCAATTTTATTATCTTCCTGTAAATCAAGTAGATCATCGGTAATTTGAAAAGCCAACCCAATATTCTCACCGTACTTGTTCAAAGCTTCTATCTGTTCATCAGTTGCTTCAAATAAAAAAGCGCCTGTTTTTAAAGCTGCACAGATTAGAGCTGATGTTTTTCGCAGATAAATGCTTTCTACAAAACTGCCATCACCTTTATTATTGGCCCAGCTTATATCATCGACCTGGCCACCTAACATTTTTTGAGTTCCAAGAAGTTCACATATATTATTTATCACTTTCAGTACAGAATCTTTTCTAATTCCTTCTACTTGAGCATTACGGCAAATAAAATCCATGCCCATAACCAACAGAGCATCACCGGTAAGCACTGCCATTGCCTCACCGAAGACTTTATGGTTAGTTAATTTTCCCCTGCGATAATCATCATTGTCCATACAAGGTAAATCATCATGTACCAATGAAAACGTGTGGATCAGTTCAATTCCTGCGGCGGCTGGTAATACTTTTTTGTAATCACCATTTAATAATTCGGCAACCATCATTGTAAGTATTGGGCGTACTCTCTTACCCCCATTTAAAACACTATACCTAATTGATTTATGTATTATTGAAGGGTCCTGATTATCAGTAGGCAGCTCTTTTTTCAAATAATCATCCAATATTATTTTCTTTTCTTCCATGAAGGATTTTAATTCCATATCAAAAATTAACATCCTCATCTTTGTTCTGCAGTGAAAAAGGCTCAGTCTTGTATTTATTATTCTCTTCTCTGGTTAATTTTTCGACTTTTTGCTTGGACTCATTTAATCTTGCCATGCATTTATCAGAAAATTCCATTCCTTCCTCGTATAACTTTAAGGCTTCATCCAGGCTTAATTCACCTTTCTCCAACTCTTCAACTATTTCTTCCAATTTTTTAAGAGAATCTTCAAAAGATATTTCCTTATCTTTTTTCTTCTTTTCACTCATTTACACTCCTCCTTTCTGTAACATTTGCAGAAATAATACCATCACTAACCATAACATCTATATTGTCATTTTTTTTAATCTGTTTTGTCTTTTTTATAATGGTTCTTTCAGGGATTTTAAAACAAATGCTGTAACCCCTTTTCAATACACCTTTGGGGCTTAGGGTAATAATTTTTTCTCTATATTTATTTAATATATTTTCGTTAATATTAATAATATGTTTCATATTTAGATTTAATCGTGTAATTAAATCATCTAATGTCTGGGTATGTTGCATTATTTTACTTTTTGGGTTTTGATATCTCAAGCTTTCAAAAACAGTAAAATATTTTTGCTCTTTTAATTCCAATATATACTTTACCATGCGATTAAGTTTACTTCTTACTAAACTAACATTCATTACCAGACTTTCCATATCAGGAATTGTCATTTCGGCAGCTCCGGACGGAGTGGGTGCTCTAAGATCTGCTACAAAATCAGAAATTGTAAAATCAGTTTCATGCCCCACAGCCGATACTATGGGTATTGTAGAATGGTATATTTCTCTTGCAAGTATCTCTTCATTAAATGCCCATAATTCTTCTATTGATCCCCCTCCTCTACCTATTATAATAAAATCGAGGTTTGGAAGTACCTTATTCAGAAACTTTATATTGTCAGATATTTGGGATGCAGCTTCATTTCCCTGAACCTGAGCGGGTACCACTATTATATGTATATTCGGAAACCTTCTCAGTGTAACAGATATAATATCTCTTATTGCTGCTCCTGTGGGGGAAGTTATTACAGCTATCTTTCTGGGAATTTTTGGTAAAGTTTTTTTTATATCCTGTCTGAACAATCCTTCAGCTTTCAATTTTAATTTTAACTGCTCAAATGCAGCAAATAATGCTCCTTTGCCCACTTCAACCATTTGCATTACATAAAACTGATATTCTCCTCTTTTTTCATAGACCCTAATATCACCCGTTGCCCTAACTCCCATGCCATCACATGGATTAAAGCTCAAACCAAGGTTGCTTCCTCTAAACATAACGCATTTTATCTGGCTTTTATCATCTTTCAGAACAAAATACATATGCCCTGAAGAATGATATTTAAAATTACTTAATTCACCAACAATTGTTACATTTTGTAAAAGAGGATCTGATTTAAACAGTTGTTGTATATGACTGGTTATATTAGAGACAGAATACACTTTTTTATTATTAAATTGGTTTGAAGACATATAATACCTGGTCTGAATTATTTAATATTCTAAAAACTATCAATATTTCAGGCAGTTCTTGTCAATCTTTCCAAGAACTCCATTAACAAATCCAAAAGAACTCTCTGTGCTATATTTTTTTGCTAATTCAACTGCTTCATTTATAGATACACTTTTTGGTATATTTTCAATAAAAACAATTTCGTATATAGCTATTCTCAAAATATTTCTATCAATGTTTGCCATTCTTTCTAAAGACCAATGGTTAGCATGTTTTTTTATTAAAGGATCTATATTATCAAGATTACTGAGAACTCCTTTTACTAATTGTAGAGAAAATTCGATTACTAAATCTGGATTATTAAACTGCATAACTTCATCTATTTGAAATGCATAGCTGCTAGCTTCATCAACATTACAATGAACTAAATCTATTTGGAAAAGTATTTTTAATGCTATTTCTCTTGAAATTCTTCTGTTTCCCATGTTCTCCCCAATTTATTTCTCTAACTAAAATAATTTTTTCTTTTTAGAATATTTTTACGAACATTTCAGGAATTGCTAATTTATCTTTATTTCCAAATTTTCCAGTATCATGAATACCATTTATATGAATGTTAATTATATTAACTTCTAAACCTGTTATTTCTTTAAATTTCTCTTTTATTTTTGCCTGAATCTCCCAGGTTAAATCGGGTATTCTAATACCATAATTAATTACTAAAAAAAGGTTTATTATCACAATTTTGGGTTTAATTTCAATCTTGATATCTTGAACAATTCCAGCGCTTTCATCAGGGTTTTTCTTATAATATTTTTTGTAAAATTGATTTAAAGTAGTATCTTTGGGCTTGATAATCCTTTTTGTCTCTAGCAAAATAAGCTGCGAAAGTGTTTCGATGGCTGATCTTGAAACATTAATATTACCTTTTTCGTTATTTATGGTCACATATTCCATAAAATCTTACTGAACCCTTTCCTGGTATTTTTTGTCCTTGGTGTTAACTTTTATAATATCACCTTCTTTAATAAAAAGGGGAACCTGCACTTCAGCACCTGTTTCAAGAGTTGCAGGTTTTAATGCCCCGGAAACAGTATTGCCTTTAGCCCCGGGAATAGTTTTAATAACTTCTAATGCTATACTTCCAGGAAGTTCAATACCCATAACTTTATTTTGCCAAAAAGTGACTTGTGCCTCATTTCCTTCCTTTAACAAATCTGTAGCATCACCTATTTGTTCAGCGACTATAGGAATCTGCTCATAGCTATCTTTATCCATAAAATAATAATTGTGTCCATCATTATAAATATATTGCATATCTTTACGATCGATTATTGCCTGTTCGAATTTTTCACCGGCACGGAATGTTTTGTCAAGAACAGCTCCCGTTTGTAAATTTTTTAATTTTGTCCTTACAAATGCACCGCCTTTACCCGGCTTTACATGTTGGAATTCGATAATAGTATATATGTCCCCATCAATTTCTATACTTATTCCATTCTTGAAATCACTTGTAGAAATCAATATAATTCCTCCTTCGATTGTAAAATAAATATATTTTACAAATTCATTTTTTTATTAGTTGTTATTTTTTTTATTTATTCAGAAATATTCTGTCTTTTAATAAATATACTATAAATATATTTATTTAGTTGACAAATTTTTTACATAACTGTTTTACTTCTTCTGATACTTTATTTTTAGTAGTTTCATCATTTATATTGCTCAGAACACGGTCAATCAATTCTGCAATAATTATCATTTCTTCTTCTTTCATGCCTCTGGTAGTCATTGCAGGGGTTCCAATTCGAATTCCACTGGTAACCATAGGTGGCTGTGTATCAAAAGGTACAGAGTTCTTATTTACAGTGATACCTGAGTTTTCCAGAGCCTTCTCTGCCTGTTTTCCGGTTATTCCCTTGTTTCTTAAATCAATTAGCATAAGATGATTATCAGTACCGTCAGACACTAATTTATAATCCATTTCCATCATTTTTTGAGCCAGTGTAATGGCATTTTTCTTTATTTGTTTTTGATATGATTTAAAATCGTCTTGCATAGCTTCTTTAAAACATACAGCCTTGGCAGCAATCACATGCATTAATGGACCACCCTGAATACCAGGAAAAATACTTTTATCTACCTGTTTAGCAAGATCTTCCTGACAAAGAATTAGACCACCTCTGGGACCACGTAAAGTCTTATGAGTTGTAGTAGTGACAAAATGGCAATAAGGAATTGGGCTGATATGTTCACCTGTAACTACTAACCCGGCAATATGAGCAATATCTGCAATCAGGTAAGCACCAACTTCATCAGCAACCTCTCTAAATTTATCAAATTCAATTTCTCTTGGATAAGCACTTGCTCCTGCTACAATCATTTTTGGGTTATTTGCTAAGGCCAAATCCCGAACCTGATTATAATCAATCCGCCCTGTTTCTTTGTCTACCCCATAAGGAATAATATTGTAAAGTTTTCCAGAAAAATTAACCGGACTGCCATGAGTTAAATGCCCACCATGTGCTAAATTCATTGATAAAATGGTATCTCCTGGCTTTAATACGCTGAAATAAACTGCCATATTTGCCTGAGATCCGGAATGTGGTTGGACATTGGCATGTTCAGCTGAAAAAAGCTTTTCTGCCCGTTTTATTGCAAGTTTTTCTACTTCATCTATAAATTGGCATCCACCGTAATATTTATTCCCAGGGTAACCTTCAGCATATTTATTTGTTAAAACAGAGCCTTGTGCTTCCAAAACAGCGTCACTTACAAAATTTTCAGATGCAATAAGCTCTATTGTACTTTTCTGTCTTTTTTCTTCTTTTTGAATAAGCTGGTATATTTCCTCATCGGTTTTATTTAAGTTCAATTCAATTCCTCCTTTTATTACACCAAATCATAATTATGTTATTATTTTGTCAATGAATAAATCATAAAAATATTTTTAAATGACAATATCATCAATATCATTATCCTGGTAATTATATACAGATAATTCTTTTGGTAATAATGTAATTACTTCACAACCATTTTCGGTTACTATTACAGTATCTTCTATGCGAACTCCACCAATGCCCGGTACGTAAATTCCCGGTTCAATCGTTACAACCATACCCGGTTGCAGAATGTTTTGGTCATTTTGACTCAGTCGGGGAAGTTCGTGCACATCAAGCCCAATCCCGTGACCCAATGAATGCAGAAAATAGTCACCATAACCGCTTTTGCTAATATTTTTTCTTGCAAAATCATCCAATTCGTAACAACTTTTACCAGCTCTTACCTGCTGTAATGTGGCAATTTGAACATTCTTAATTATCTCAAATATCTTTTTCTGTTCACTGTTTGGTTCTCCTAATAAAAGAGAGCGGGTGCAATCCGAATTATACATTTTAAAAATACAACCAAAATCTATAATAATTAATTCTTCTTTTGTTATTCTTTTGACTGAAGGTTCTCCATGTATAAGTAATCCCCTCTCACCCGAAGTAACTATTATATCAAATGCTTCTTTTTTAGCACCATTTTTTTGCATATTATAATTCAGCTGAGCTGCGATAGTAAGTTCAGAAATACCATGCTTTATTAAAGAGATGGTATTTAAGAAAGAACTTGTTGCAATATGAGCAGATTTTTTTAACAGCTCAATTTCATAATCATCTTTTATAATACGTAATTTTTCAATTACAGCATGGAGGGGATAAAGTTTTAAGTGAGGTAAACGGGATTGATATTTCAGATATTTATCAACAGAAAGCGATTCAGCTTCAAAACCGAGTCCATTAATTTTTAGTTCTCCAATTACATTGCAAAGCATCTCTGTTTGTGCATCAGTCTTTAACATATCCTGAATGATGATTTGGCAATTAGATACCTGCTCATTTGCCTGTTCTGTATAACGGCTGTCAGTAATTAGAAAATTCTTGTCAGGTGAAGATATAAGTATACCTTCACCGGTAAATCCGGATATATAATAAATATTTTTTGGATTCGTAATCAGAAAAGCAGATATATCATTTCTGATTCTATTGATTTCCTGCCAAAGTTTATTTTGTCTATCTTTTATCAATGTACAAATCCTTTCTTTTCTTTTAACATAATTAGCAATACTCAATTATACAGATTATTGATGATTATTTGCAAATCTTTTCACTATCTAAATTATAGGGATAAGCTTTGGTAATTTTTACATCTATCCATTTACCAATATCTGAATAATTTCCACCAGATACATTAATATGGCCATCAATTTCAGGTGCTTCACTGCAGGAACGACCTATTAATACTTTGTCATTCTCCTGTGATACCTCATCAATTAATACTCGCTTTTCCTTACCTATCTTAGAGGAATTTAATTCTAAGGATATTTTTTGTTGTAAGCTCATTAATTTTTCTAATCGTAATTTTTTAATTTTTTTTGAAATATGTCCTGATAATTTATTGGCAGCACACTCTTCCTCATTATGATAAGAAAAAGTACCAACTCTTTCAAAATGATATTTTTCTATAAAATCGTATAATTGCTGAAAATCCTCTTCTGTTTCACCAGGGAAACCAACAATAAAAGTTGTCCTGATTACTAAATCAGGAATTTTATCTCTTAATTTTTCAATGAGCTTGAGAATATCAATTTTGGAAATTTTACGGTTCATTCTTTTTAAAATATTATCACTGATATGCTGTAGTGGTATATCGAGATAGGGACATATTACAGGGTTTTTTGATACAATTTCAATTAATCTATCATCATAATGTGCAGGATGAGTGTAAAGCAATCTTATTTTAATATCTTTTTTCTGGAGCAATTTTGCCATCTCCTGCAATAGATAAGACAACATATATTTACCATATTTATCCATTCCGTAAAAAGTTGTATCCTCGGCAATTAATATTATCTCCTTCAGGGGATAGCAATCAATTAAATTCTTTGTTTCAGAAATTATCGACTCAACAGTGCGGCTCCTATATCGCCCTTTTATGCGTGGTATTAAACAGTATGTGCAGCCATTATTACAGCCCTCAGCTATTTTCAGGTAAGCATAATGTTTTGGGGACAGCAGAAAGCGTGGTGATTTTTCATTATAAATATTACATGGCTGTTTATTTACTTCATAAAGAACTCTATTCCTAACAAGATTTTTAACTATATCACCTACCCTGCTAATCTCATCTACTCCGATAAAGACATCAACCTCAGGAAGAGTTTCAATAAGTTCAGATTTTTCATATCTTTGGGGCAGACAACCTGTAACTATAATATACTTTAATTTACCTTCTTTTTTTAACTCAGCTGCCTGCATAATAGTATCTAATGATTCCTCTACAGCGGGTTGGATAAAACTACAGGTATTTATTATCACTGCATCTGAATTTTCGACCTGGTTGGTAAGAGTGAAATTTTCCTTTAACAGATAACCACAGATAACTTCGCTATCGACAAAATTTTTTGGGCATCCTAATGATTGAATGCTAATGCGCATAAGAAACCACCAATATATATTTATTTGAATACTGAGGGTATTTTATCACTTGAAAGGATTGGTGTCTATAGAAAACAAGTTTTCAGTTTTTAGTCGCCGGTTTACAGTTAAAGATAAATACGTTTTTTGTTATTGGTTTACAATTTTCAGTAACAATTCAAATACAAAATACTAAAAAATATATTTTGAAAATATCCCTTTCCCCTCGGCGGTAGAGGATTAGAGTGTGAGGAAGAAGTAAAATAGTTAGTTCTGTCTCATTAAATATTAACAAGCAGCAGGCATTGATTTACCCGCTGCTTGAATTGTAAACTTCAACATCTTTATAATTATATATTTATAAAATGAAATGAATTTTCATATGACAATATCATGGTTATTTTAAAATATTTTATTTAAACAAAAAACTGTAAACTAATAACTGATAACTTACTTACATTTCTACTCAAGTATGTTTTTAAAATCTATATATAGCTACAACATCTTCACTATCAGGCATTTTATCTTCATCCAATACATAAACCTGTCCACCATTTGAAACAGTATTAATCGCAGCAAAATTATATAAATCATAGTTATTCTGCTGTTCATTTTCATCTTCAGCAATTAGTACCTTATTTTCTTCTGATTCAAATAACCCATATTGTGCAATATTCTTTTTTACTAACAAAGTATCTACTCTACTGAAACTTGCAGCAGACACAATATCTTCTAAGTCTGTAGAAGTCTTTCCTGTCCCTTTCAAATCATGATATGTCTTATTTATGTCATCCAGCTGTTTATGAAAATATTCAGATGCAATATCCCACGCGCTATTTTTAATTGAATCAGATGAAACGTCGTCAGGATTTCCTTCAACATTTTTTTCCAACAAATATGGATAAGTGTTGATTTCTTTATAAAGTGGGAACAATGCTTTTACACTCATAATTATTAATGGTAATTTTTGTTTTTTATCTTTCAAGTTCAGGTATTTATTCAAACCCTGGTCAATCATCCTAAAATATTGCAACAATTCTTCCCGCTTTTCATCATCAACTACTCCCTGACCATGAAAAATAGGGGCAGTGCCTCCACTGGAATGATATTGGAGTGACTTTTCAGATTCATCATATTTTAAGATTTCCTGGATACTGTCTGGAACACCTTCTATATCAATCTCTTTTACACTACCTTTAGTACATCGTAAAACCCTGTTATGATTTCTACTCAAGGCAAGCACATAATAATAGTTATTAAACATAACTTCGGGCATAAGGGGAATCAAGTTAAAAAATTGGCTCACTTCAGCCATTTCAGGCACCTCACTGGGCAAACGATAATAACTAAATTGTTTGTTATTTACAAACATAGCCAGCCCCTGTCTTTGATTCTGCCAGAAAACCCTGTCACCAATCAAATCAGTCGCTGGCTTTAATAATTTTTCTATTTCACGATTATCTAAATTATAATTTTCAGATAACTTTTTCTTTACATTGTTCAGGAGAGTCTTTAATTGGATAGGCATTTTTTTTACTTCGCTACTTGCAGCCGCCCTGGTGGGCATATAAACTGATACGTTAATTTCATCCTTCTCATCGATTAGCTTTGCAATTACTTTTTTAGTAACTTCTTTCACAATATATCCCTCCATTTTTTTAAATTATTTTTTTCTCAAGGTACTCTCTTTATCTATCTATATTTTATATGCTATTAAGATTTTATGCAATTGTATTTTATATACAGGAAGAAAGTCCAAGATATCTTTTATATAATACAAATAATGGTAAAAAGATCTTCCCCCTCACCCTATCCCTCTCCCTCCAAGGGGAGAGGGAAATTGTTAAGAAAAATTTTTTTGGTTTATTGTTTTTAGATTTGAGAAGGGCGGTCCATCTAAAAATCGAACTCATCTATTGATGGTTCCCGTTTTTTAGTTGACCTTTCCTACTGCAAACTCTTCTGAGTATCATGATAGCATA
>Ga0334892_1000511_pt1 | contig 46041 bp, 55 predicted proteins | sample GraSluR3_MG_4_FD_207213 | JGI IMG/M metagenome (GOLD analysis project Ga0334892, IMG submission 207213) | Sludge microbial communities from methane-producing bioreactor in Wageningen University, Netherlands - Granular Sludge_15_04-R3 | ecosystem: Engineered > Bioreactor > Anaerobic >...
CCTTGCCCTGTCAGAGTCCGTCACGTTCGATAGGATGTATCGTCCGAGGGGAAAAACGGTAAACATTCGTGGTCTTCCGTTCCGACTCGTTCGGAACGTTCCCTGCTTGCCTTGGCAAGCCCACGGTTTTTGTCAACGGTCTTGGTATTACGCTCCGTGAGGACTGTCAAAACGGACAGGAACGTACAGCCCGACACGTCCCTCGGACGTGCAGTCACTGGCCTGTTCATCTCCGATGATCGAGCCAGTGGCGACGGGGTGTCGTTATCGACCGTTTTAAGGACGAGGCGGTAGGGTCTCCAGTCGCTTGGCAGCCGTCCGTCGGCTGCCTTAGCGAATGTCCCTATGAGCCAAAAATACGTTTTTATTATGCCGTATTCTTGAAAGTTAAGTAGGTAGAAAAATGTTTCAGGTTCCATCGTCCACCTTATCGGTCAAGATGCTCCGATTTGAATCTCCTTGTCCGTGTTTGATTTGAGTGACTGTTTGTTCAATGGCTTTATCTTTCGGACGGCTCAAGTCGGACGAAAGATTTCCTTTTCCAACCGATTCTCGATGAATCGGTCATTCATTCATGAGGTGAGGGTTCTGTTCAGAAACCTCACCATCCATGCGTGTTCGAATTGAGGAAGCAGGGATGACCGTTTGTTCGGTCGTCCCTGCTTCGGTTCTGTTAAAAAATATCTTCTGCCGTGATTTCGATTACTGGTGGCTTCCCTTTGATTCTTTCGATTTCTTTCCGAACGTGTTTGCCGAACGTGAAGCAATGGATTTCGTGGAACCGTTCTGCCCGACACGTCGTGACTCGTGTTTTTTCAAGGAACGGTGTCAAGAATTTGATGCTGTCTCCGAAGTCCTTTTGTTCACTGACCACTAATACGTTCCCGTACAGCACACGGTCGCCATACCCGACACGAACATCGCCATCCTGTGATTTGAAGAGCATGGTAGGCAATTCTTCGAAGTCGTTGTGCGAAACCCTTTCGCTTCTTTCGCTGAAGACACGGATCTGGTTCGGCACATAATCAACCGATGATTCGAGACCCTTTCCGTATGGAATGATGACGTAATCTTCTATTTGAACTTCTTCACACGCCTTTTCATTCTCTTTGAAAATCAACTGCATTCCCTGTTCGGCTTTTTCAAGCGTCACGATCTCGGGATGCTCCTTGGAAGAGTGAAACAAGAGGGACAGTTTGTAATTCTTGTAACGTTCAATTCTCTCGACGAACCAATCGAACATGAATGTGTCGTTCGGGTCGTCTGCTTTCGGGCTATCCTTCTTGATTTCAAGTGCATAAGCTTCGGCTACATAATGTGGAATCCCTTCTAAATAGGCGACACAAGCCGTCCATTCCTCAAATGCTCGAACTTCTCCTTTGCCGAACTGACTTTCGACAGCCACAAATTTCTCATTCGTCTCGTCATAACTTAGGAACTTGCCGAATGGCAATCCCGTCTTTTCGATTTCTTTTACTTCTTTCATTGAAATGACTTGTAAATCTGTGAATAGCAACATATGTAGTTCCTCCTGTTTTCCCTCGGGCGAAATCGCCCCCTGAGGGTGAATTTTTGCCGTTTTGACACGTTCGACGAACAGCCATCGCAAGGGAGACGTCAAGGGTCTCAGCAGTCTACTTTTTTTCGCTCAAAAGGGTTTTATGGACGAAAAAAATCGACTGCCCCTTGATGTTGACCGCCGTGACGTGTGCGAATGACAGGGGAAGAAGCGAAGCCGTTCCTTGCCCTGTCAGAGTCCGTCACGTTCGATAGGATGTATCGTCCGAGGGGAAAAACGGTAAACATTCGTGGTCTTCCGTTCCGACTCGTTCGGAACGTTCCCTGCTTGCCTTGGCAAGCCCACGGTCTTGTCTATCGGTCTTGATCTTACGCTCCGTGAGGACTGTCAAAACGGACAGGAACGTACAGCCCGACACGTCCCTCGGACGTGCAGCCAATGGCCTGTTCATCTCCGATGATCGAGCCAGTGGCGACGGGGTGTCGTTATCGACCGTTTTAAGGACGAGGCGGTAGGGTCTCCAGTCGCTTGGCAGCCGTCCATCGGCTGCCTTAGCGAATGTCCCTATGAGCCAAAATACGCTTTTATTATGCCGTACTCTCGAAAGTTAAGTAGGTAGAAAAATGTCTCGGGTTTCAAATTGATTGCCTGGTATTTCGAATTTGAAATTGCTCGAACACACTCGAACCAAATTTAATCAACTTATTCAGACTAAGTTTGTATGATAGAGACAGAAACGTTTCGAATTCAGATTTGAAAGGAGCTGTTGTCTTTTGGAAAAATGGATGCTTGGTATCGTCTTAGCAGACTTGATGGTGAACATCATCGGTCTTTTCGTTTAATCAAATGAGCAGAGAGAACGGATAGTGGTGGGTTCGTTCTCTTTTCATTCATTCGGTATCGCAGAGCGATACCGGTTCTCTTCTTTTTCGTTTCCTCATAGGACAACGAAAAAGTTCCTCTTTAACCCGATTCTCGATGAATCGGGGGTCAATCAGGGCGAGTGTTCACCACTCGCCTTCCATTCGTGAGCGATTCGTTTTTTCGGACGGATCGAGAGCAAAAGAAAAAGAGTGGTCGCCCACTCTCTTTTTGCTTAACAATAGCCATGTTGTTTCAAACTGACGTAATTTCCTTTCTCATATCCGACAATCACATGGTCGAGCAATGGGATGCCGATTATCTCTCCTACTTCTTTCATTCGTTTAGTAACTTCAATGTCATCGTTTGAGGGTTGGCATTCATTGCTCGGGTGTTGATGAACCAAAGCAAAGGTTGCACAATTGTTGAGTATTGCACCCTTCATAATTTCTCTTGGGTGTACGATGCTTGAATTTAACGAACCGACACTGACTCTCTCGATTCCTATGATTCGATTTTTTGTGTTCAATAAGACAGCGAGTAACACCTCTCTATCAAGGTCACCGATTATCGGTTGTGCGAATTTTGCGATGTCATGTGGTGAACGGATGTAATCGAGTTCACTCTCATTTTCAGTCTGTACAACGACTTGTTTTATGGTTTGAATCTCTCGAATCATTTTCCGTCCTCGTATTGGGATTTTCTTCTGTTCTTTCAGTTCATCAAATCCTAATGGGCTATTCTCTTTATAGCCGATGCCCGTATGCTCGATGACCTCAATCCATGCCATGCCTTCAAATTCTTCAAACGTGACACCGCCTAGATACGAGTCGTAATCGTCATATGCTTCAAGTAAAATAGATTTTTCCCCTCGTTGTGCTCGATTTTCGTCATATACCGTACAGTACCACGATTCCGTACAGACCCGATATTCTTGTCTTTCGATTTTGTTTGTTGCTTTTGCTTTTGTCATATGTAGTTCCTCCTGTTTTCCCCTCGGGCGAAATCGCCCCCTGAGGGTGAATTTTTGCCGTTTTGACACGTTAGACGAACAGCCATCGCAAGGGAGACGTCAAGGGTCTCAGCAGTCTACTTTTTTTCGCTCAAAAGGGTTTTATGGACGAAAAAAATCGACTGCCCCTTGATGTTGACCGCCGTGACGTGTGCGAGTGACAGGGGAAGAAGCGAAGCCGTTCCTTGCCCTGTCAGAGTCCGTCACGTTCGATAGGATGTATCGTCCGAGGGGAAAAACGGTAAACATTCGTGGTCTTCCGTTCCGACTTGGCGGAACGTTCCCTGCTTGCCTTGGCAAGCCCGATGGTCTTGACCTTGACCTGACGCTCCGAGCGTCCCGTCAAATCGTGCAGGAACGTACAGCCCGACACGTCCCTCGGGCGTGCAGCCACTGGCCGGTTCATCTCCGATGATCTCGCTAGTGGCGACGGGGTGTCGTTATCGCTCGATTTAGGGGCGTTGCGGTGGGTTGTGGGGGCTTGGGTGGTCGATTCCTTTCCCGAACACCTTAGCCCCCGCCCCATGAGCCATAAAGAGGTGTATTTAATTAGTTATGGAAGATGTGGCAACCACTAGTCGTAATGGAACAAAAAAAGACGCCCTCTTAGAAAGAGGACGTCGGTGGCTTACATGAAAAAAATCGGTTCGGATGAATTGATTGGTGGTAAATTCACCCTACTAAATCTTGTATTCAATTATAGCATTGACGTTTGTTTACTACAATGTTCTGTCTGTTTTTTTATTGCGTCAAAGCAAGAAAAAAACTTCCTTCTTTCAACCGATTCTCGATGAATCGGTCAAATAGAATCATTAGAATGTGGTCATGCAATGAACACATTCCTCCATGCGTAGGGTCAGGGTCACGATCTACGCAAAAAAGGCACACGGTTGTGTGCCTTTCTTTCAATTCGCTTCGCTCTTTCTATGACTTGCTTCAATACCCTCATAGATTTCTAAAGCCCGTGATGCTCGGATGTTTCCAACGATTTCACCGTCATTCACCTCATAGAGTCGAACAAAATTCGCCGTCTTCATGTAATACTCAAAATGAGATTTCTCGTCGTCCGTCCCTAAACAATAGAATTGGACGCCTGATTTCCTCGTCATGAGGATGCCGTCGAATCGTTCGTTCATCAACATCTTGGGAACATCATAGAGATAAAAATCGACACCGTGTTTTACGACGTCCTGAATGATGATTGGATAGATGGTTGGGAACATTCGATTGACGGTGTTCGTGATTTCTCGTTCGAGTCGAACACGTTTCCGTTCCATTTTCTCGACTTCTTCCTCGGTCTCGATTTGGAGGACGGTCTCTTTAAAAAGGATTTCACGGTACGTTTTGATTTTTCGTAGCAGGCGTAACTTTCTTTTTTCGTCTAGGTTCATGGCTATCTTGTCTCCTTAGTTATCCGTACCCGTCCGTTGAGGGACGGGTCGGATAAGATTTGATTGTCAGTTAGATGGGGTGATAATGAATACGTTGCGTGACTCTTTTGTATGTTCATTTGTTAGAATCGGGCTGTTCAGACGGTCAATCAATTCACGCATGGCATGGTCATGTAATCCTAATGTTTCCCCTTCCCCGTCGTGTGATACGATGACGAGAACGCCGTATAGAATCACGTCCTGTCGATAATCAATGCGTGAACGTCGCTCTCTCATATCAATCAGGGTAGGAAGCATTTCAGCAAGGTCGGGACGGAATAGAAACTCATCATCATGGTAAATGTCGATGTGCTTCATGTCTTTCGGACAGTAGCATGAAAAGGCGTTTTTGATGTTGCCCGTGATTAATTCATAGGATTCGTCCGATTCGTATGAGACGACTTGGGCTTTTCCGTCTTCGGAAATGACGATGGCATATGACGCTTGACGATACGATTTCAAATTCTCCTCGGTGTCTTGTTCGTTTTGTGGGTCAAACTCGTTGAGGTATTTCGGACTCAATCCTCCGTGTAGGTAAGCGACGCAACACGGGAACGTCTCGAATCGTTTGTAGGACACTAGCCCGTTATCATGTTTCTTGAATGCGACGAAACTGTTTTCGTCAGCCGTGATGAAATGTTTTGTCCCGTCATCAATCAGGGTCACATTCACCATCGCCTGTTGCCCTGCAATGAGTTGAATGTTGAGTGGTGTTTGAATGGTCTTGTTCATTATGTAGTTCCTCCTGTTTTTCCCTCGGGCGAAATCGCCCCCTGAGGGTGAATTTTTGCCGTTTTGACACGTTAGACGAACAACCATCGCAAGGGAGACGTCAAGGGTCTCAGCAGTCTACTTTTTTTCGCTCAAAAGGGTTTTATGGACGAAAAAAATCGACTGCCCCTTGATGTTGACCGCCGTGACGTGTGCGAGTGACAGGGGAAGAAGCGAAGCCGTTCCTTGCCCTGTCAGAGTCCGTCACGTTCGATAGGATGTATCGTCCGAGGGGAAAAACGGTAAACATTCGTGGTCTTCCGTTCCGACTTGGCGGAACGTTCCCTGCTTGCCTTGGCAAGCCCGATGGTCTTGACCTTGACCTGACGCTCCGAGCGTCCCGTCAAATCGTGCAGGAACGTACAGCCCGACACGTCCCTCGGGCGTGCAGCCACTGGCCGGTTCATCTCCGATGATCTCGCTAGTGGCGACGGGGTGTCGTTATCGCTCGATTTAGGGGCGTTGCGGTGGGTTGTGGGGGCTTGGGTGGTCGATGCCCTTCCGAACACCTTAGCCCCCGCCCCATGAGCCATAAACAAGCTTTAAATGCTCTGACAGGAATATAGAACATCATTCAAAAATAGACGGACCAACTTTCGACAATTCTTTTGCTTTCGACACCAATTTGTTTCGAATTATTGAGACTACTTTAAACAAAACGTTGTCATTAAGCCGTTTATGATACATTTGCAATTAAAAAAGTAACCGGACCGACTACGGCGACAAAGAACCGTGTTCTATCGGTATCGCAAAGCGATGCCGTTCTCTTTTTTTCGTTTCCTCATAGGACAACGAAAAAATTCCTCTTTAACCCGATTCTCGATGAATCGGGGGTCAAACAGGGCGAGTGTCGATCACTCGCCTACCATGCGTGAACGAGAAAAAGAGTGGAAGCCCACTCTTTCACTCGTCTCTATGAAGGTCGAAAAAATCAATCTCACAATCAATGGCTTTACGTGAATGTACAACGATGGAGACAGAAACGGTGTCTTTGAACTCTTCGACTGTGGAGAAGTCCTGTGCCAATCCCTGCAATGCTTCAAAGGCTTCTGTCACGATTTCATCCCATGTCAGTTGTTCTTTGAATGAGCGATATACATCCACTCTAAATTCCTGCCACACGACCTGATAATGCTGTTCAGATACCTTCATTCAGATTCGCCCCCTCTCGGTGTCGTGACGACTTTGATTTTGAATTCTTCCTGAAACCTTTCCCAAAAGTCACCATCGTCATTGAAGTCATATCCCCGTTCTTGCCAAGCCTTTTCGCCTTTCTCGCTGTAAACGTCGTCATCGTATGTGCATGAATGGACGAACATGGTGAACTCCTCGTCTTCGACGTATTCTTGCATGATTGGAGTCCATTCATGCTTCTCCCATGAGATTTGTTCGATAATCTCTTTCAAATCGTATTCATTGTCGAACGTCTCGGTTTCGTTGGTATCAAGATAATGCAGGGTGAATGTGTACTCTTCTTCGACTAAAATTGGTTGACTCATGTTGAATCACTCCTATGTAGATGATTTTCGGAAAGCCCTTCATCGACCGTCCCGATTGACTCAACCAAAACGAGCGTCATGACGGACGGCAAGAGTGAACGAAGTGAAAACGTAAAAAAAGCGATAGAGTGACGAGGGAAGGTGTGGGTTGAGAGGGAATGGCACAACGTCGTGTGCCACCCAACCAACCGACACCAACGGAGGAACGTCTTTTTTTACTGGCTCTTGTCGGAAGGAATAGCGAGTTACAGTTGAGGAAATCGGGACGGTCTTTCACGTTTTGAGAGGATCAATGGATTGATCCGTCCAAAACAAAAAGGTGATCCAATGAAGGATCACCTTTTGATTTGTCTTTAATCGTCACATTCCATGCAGAATGCACCATTCGTTTCACCGAACTTGTAATAATGCCCACAACGTGTACATACCTCGTAATCTCTGACACATGACTTACATAAGTAGTTGCCATTTATGGTTCGAGGATTGTGATTGTACGTCGAAACGCTATTCGTACAGTTCTCACACTGTACAAAATGGTCTGTATCTCTAGCCATCCTTTGCACCCCCTTTCTAGGTGGCTGCCATCAACTCGTCGATTTTTTTGACGACGATCGGTTCAAATTCTTTTGCCCATTCGTATAACTCTTCGAGCACCACATGAGAAGGCTTCACACCGTTATAGACAGATGTTACGGTCGTCACCTTGGGATATTGTTCAAAATCACCTGCGATGATATGAGCCGTCTCAGCGTTCATTTTGATTGTGGTCTCGATCAACCCTTCAATTTTGTTCGGTGTCTTGTTTTCCGGCATTTGCTCTTTGTCTCCTATTCTGCGAATAAAGAATGTTGACGATCTCTTTCCGTTTCGAGTCGTTGATAAAACGATTGTCTTTTTTTGCGAGTTCATGCAGAATGCTTTCACTCTTATAACCTTGCTTCATTACAAGAATCGCCCCCGATCTTCATAGTGAGGTGGATTGTCTTTTTGTGAGAGAGTGCAGCCACTCTCACCACCTTCCATTCACCCTTCATTTCTTCGGCTTCCATAAAAGAAGAAGGGACGACGACGTTCTCGGCTCGCAATTCTCCATCTATGATGGCGAAGTTCGTCCCACTCACACACGATTGGACTCGCTCGCCATGTTTCATATATCGAATTGCCGTCTTAAAATCCATCATCATCCCCGCCTTTTTTATCGTTCCATGCTCATTAATGACCGATTTGTTTTTTCATTTTTGTCTTGATTTTGAGTCAAATCAGTTCTGCTTGCATCATTGTAAAATTGTGAACGAAACACTTGTTCATCATTCGAATAGTCTCCCGAAAGTAACTTGGACTTCATTCCTTTATAAGAATTTGAGTCCAAATCATGACCGAGAGCTTTAAGATTGAATTCAATTTCGTCCACATGAGCCTTGCGATATTCTGAATTCCCATCTCTTAACTCTTCATGGTAATCAGTTAGAGCGAACTCCAAATTCCTCACTGGATTCTCAGGTGTAGATACACCTTCCATCTCTTTTTGAAGTCTCGTTCGATTATCTAATTTCGATAGGTCAACATTTTCATGATTGCGTCCGTTTTTCTCGTCGTATTCTCGTTGTTTTCGTTCAATTTCATTACGTTTTCGTATCTCTACTTGTTTTCGTTTTTGTTCTTCAAGTGCCTGACGATCTTGCTCTATTTCTTCCTGACTCTTTTGAAAAGGCTCGTGTCGAATCAATCCTGTCAATTCATTTCGAACTTGAGCAAAGAATTTATCAGATTCCTCAAAGACATTGTATGTGTCGTTTTCGGCTCTATGAATCATTATTTGAACCCCATGCTGTTCAACTGGGAAACGATGTTTTTCAAATGTTTCTTCAAGCTTCACAAGGTCTTGGTTGATTTCAGATCGTAGTTTAAATGCTGATAAAGCTTGAGATTGAAACTCTTTGTTTTTCATATACTCATTTACTACATCCATATTTCCGGCACTATATATCGTCAAGTCGTGTTCAATCTCAGAAGCAAGCGTATTTGTTTTTTCTTTAATACCAAATTCAAGCGTATTTAAGAAGTTCGTTCGCATCGACATATATTGATAGGCAATTCTTGGGTCAGTTTCTAACGTTTCATGAACTTTATCAAGATGGTGATTAGCATAAGACGCTTTTAACGAAACTTGATGTAGGTGTTCTGTTATCTCTTGAATTGCTTTCTCTTCAATCGGGCTTTTCATACAGTTTCACATCCATTCTTTTTTTAAAATTCTGACAGCAGGAGAACCTACTGTCAGAATGGTACGTCTTTATCATTACCGAACGTGTTCTCATATGATTCTTGAGCCAACGCATCGGCTTGCTCATTGAAAGTAACGCTTCGGCAGTATGCTTTGAGATGACGAGCCATCTCATTCATACGACCGTCCGCTTTTTCTCGGTCTGTGCTTCCTTTCCCTGTGTAAACGAAGTAGTTTGTCGAGAGCGACATTTCAGTAGGTGTCTCTTCTTCTTTTTTCTTAAACTCTTCTTTGAAAATCGGCAACCAGTTTTTGAAGTCAGGGACAGAAATTTGATTCTCGATTGCCAAACAAGCCGTTGTGAGCATCATCGGGAAGTGGACTTTCTTCATCAAGACTTTTTCCTTCTCGTCAAACACTCGGTCAAGGTATTGGATGGCTTCTTCGATTTTTTGGAAGAGTGCCATCTTGTTCTCTTCATCTTCTTTGAAAATGAGTGAGTAATCAGCGATGACTCGTTCACTGACATTTTTATAGTCATAATCGTCAAGCATCATCATCGCTTGCAGAATGGCACTGATATGTTTTTCGCCGTTGATTTGTGCTTTGGAGAATGCGGCGAACTCTGTGATGACACGATGTTCACTCATTTCTTGCAATCGTTTAGCCCATTCAACGCCCATCTTAGCTTTTGCTTGTTGTTGCTTAGTGAGTTGTGTCCCGTTGTTCATTCGGAAGAACAAGTCCTCAATCTCTTCGTCAGTAACAAACTCACCTTTGATTGTGTAGAGCGTCAATGTTTTCGAAACGATTGCATCTTGGACTTCTTCATCCAAGTCTTCAAAGAATTTACCTGCGATTTCAAACTTAGTACCTTCGATGTAAACTTCGTCGAGCGATTCGATAGTCGCATAATCACCATTGATATAGTCAAGTAAAGTGGTAAGACGTTGTTTCCCATCGAGCACATAACGTACAGGAGTAATCTCGTCAGTATCTTCGTGACGTTCGTTATAAACGACCGTGTAAATCGGGGGGATTGGGAAGTTTGAAGCTACGGAATGAACCAAGTACGATTGTTGTTCTCGATTCCATTGACCCCCTGCCCGTTGAATCGGATAGTCATAACGAAGCTTTCCGTTTTCTGTCATCTTACCGAGTTGCTTTACTGACCAACCATTGTTTGAAATTTCAATCATGTGAATCTCTCCTTTGAATTTGAAGTGGGTATGTACAAATCATTTCCGATACAACGAGTAAGTTCGAAACCGTTTCCCGAACTACCTTACAATGTAATTGTACCATAAAAGATATAAAATGTACACAAATAAATGATAATAATACATTAAAAAATGTAATAAATTCATTTAAATAAGGTTTCCCTTCCCCCACTCGACTTCATAACCGAGCAATTTACGAGTTAACGGACAATTTCACGTTCGATTTCAGTATTCGATTTGGCTTTCGATTTCTGAGCGATTTTTTCTTGTTCCATCATCTTGGATTCTTGCAAGGCTTTTCGGATTTGGCGACCAGACACGAGACCCGATTTCTCTTTGGCGAAGTTCTCAAGATCGTCGATACTCTTCACGTTCGGGTTTCTGAGGACTGCCCATCCGACTTTCGTACTTCCTTCTGTCGAGAACGATACGGCACGATTCGAATGATGCCCGACATAAGCTGACACCTGACTCGCCACGTTCTTTCGAATCTCGACTAACGTGAACTCTAGTTCACGTTGACGAGAGTTATCTTTCATTCCTTTTGTAGTGACCATTTCTTCTTGCAGGGCTTGTGCCATGCTTGCTTTCATCTGAAACTCTTTCGCATCATTCTTAGTCGTAAATTCTTTGGAGATGATTGGCGAATCACTCCGTTTCGGTTGAAGCGTCTTCTTCTCGACTTCGGTACTGGCTTTATAGAGGTCTTGTCCTGCGTTCAATTGGACGACATAGACCCCTTCTCGGACTTGCTGTACAGAGTAGTGAGTGTCGATTCGAGCATAGTTCGTGTAACTCTTTACTTCATCAATCTCCTTCTCGACATTGAGGACAGCAAACTTCCCTTCCTTTCCGATCTCGTTCAATGGTTCGTTCATGTTTCGATTCGTTCGGACATACCAACTGTCATTCTTCTCGCTATACTGCAACGTCCCACTGGCGATGATGCCGTGTTCCTTATGAATGAGTTGAAGGGTCGTTTTCCCTGCGTTCTCTTGTTCGAACACTTCCTTTTTTAGCCCCACTTCTTCAACGAGGTATGCCTTGGTGTTTTCATACGTTTTATCTTGATCGACTGTAAATTCCTGAATCTTGTCTTGTTGAAGGGCATTGATTTCTTCAATGATTTCATTCGAGACGTCTTGGATTTCTTTGATGGCAGCACGAATTTTGTCGGGTTGCCCCCCGAACTGAGCGATGTAACCGTTCGAAGCATCCCCTGTATCGAGTCCATAGTAGTGACTGACCACAAAAGCTACCGATTCTGCCTGAACCTCTTTATGTCCCTTATCAACATCTTTAAATTCAGATTCGAGGTTGTGGAGTCTTGCATGGGCATATTCATGAATCAACGTCGTGAACTTATGAGTGTTCGTTACTTCTCCACTCAAGCTGTTGATGACGATTTTATGTTCAGACGGAACATAGTACCCGTATGCGTTTCGATCTGACTTTTCCTCGGTGACGGGCAACTTGTTCTCGTTCAAGAACTCTTTATAGTCCTCATACAACTTCGCCATGTATTCATCCTCTTGCATGGCGTTCGAGACGATGAACTGAGGTGATACAATCTCTTTCCCATCGGTTTGGCTAATGTCGAATACATTGACCGTTCGGAAGCCTGCAATGCCTTTTTTCTCTTCCTTAACAGGCTGGCCGTCCTTGAGGACAGGCTTGCCTGTGGTATCTTTCTTTTCTTCTTCGAACTTCTTGACGATCGGGGCGAGGATTTTGATTGCCGTCTCCCCTTTTCGAACGTTCCGTCCTAGCTTCTGCCATTCGTTGTAACCCATGACGATGGTGGCGTCGGGACGTTGCATCCCGATCAACACCATATTGTTGGCTGAATAATTTCGGACACGGCTCATGACCTTCAAGATTTCTTTATACTTCTCTGAATCCATCAATTCTTCGATATTTTCGTTTAAGATTTTGGATGCGTCCTCAACAGTGATTTTCGTCGATAAATTGGTAGTCATCTTGTCTCCCCCTCTTATTTGGCTTTATAGAGCCGTTCGATTTTTTGGTTTTTATTGAGATAAAAGCCGACGTACTCATAGTCATCGAGGTTTGCATAATGATAGACGATTTCTTCGTAAGTCAACGTGTCCGTCGGTTTTTCTGTGAAGACTTCACCATCTCCGAAGTATTCCAATAATGGTTCTAGTACAGGCTGTTTCATGTTGTTTTCTCCTTTTTCTTATCAAATTTGAATGCCATTCGTTTGGTCTTGCCGTTCGCATGTGGCTCTAGGCTCAATCGAGCATCGAACGTTTTCGATTTATCTTTATTGCTGAACCCTTTAATCAGATCGGTCTGTCCTTTTGCGAGAAGCTTCTCGATTTGCTTCTTGCTGATTTTTTTGCCGTTCATTTCTTTGTTAATGGATTGCTTGCACTGGTTGGAGTAATTGGTACATCCATAAAAAGAGCCTTTATCGACGATCAATCCGTCTTCACACGACGGACATTTCCCAACAGACTCACTTTCCGCCTGTTTCTGAGCGAATGCTTTCACGTTGCTCTTGGCGATGATTTCAGGGGCTTCTTCTAGCATCTTGAGCACAAATTTGTGAATGTTTCGAATGAAGTTTTCTTGTGTCCCTTCGCCCTTGCCGATCTTGCGGAGAAATTCTTCCCACTTGGCGGTCATGGATGGACTGGATAAGAGCGTCCCTTCGACAACCCTACAAAGAACCTCGCCTTTCGGGGTGCAGTACACAAGGTTTTTCTCGACGTTGATATACTCCTTGTTTTTAAGCGTCTCGATGATGTTAGATCGAGTCGCTTCCGTACCGATTCCTTCTGTTTCTTTCAAGGTGTTTTGGTCATCTTCTTCGAGTTGGTTTCCTGCGTTTTTCATCAAGGGGATAAGATCACCCTCGGTCAAACGCTTCGGAGGGGTCGTTTTCCCGTCTTTAATCACTCCTTTCAATGATAGTTCGTCCCCACGTTTCAATTGTGGCAGCCGTTCTTCCTTCTCCGATTTTTTCTCGTCATCTCGGAACAGGACTTTCCACCCTTCCTCAAGTTCGACTTTTCCATTTGCAGTAAACAGAATGTCTTTCTGTCGGACACTGACCGTCGTTTTGGCATAGACGGCAGTCTCACAAAACATTGCTAAGGTAGTCTTGACTACCTCTATATAAATGTTTCGCTCGTCCTTTGAAAGCGAATCGAGCGTTTGAGAGGATGCTATTTGTTTTGTCGGGATGATTGCATAGTGTTCTTGGACTTTGTTTGAGTCAACGTATCGTTTCCTCGGTTCGATGTGCCGTATCGGGGCTTCAACCCCGAGAACACGTTGCATGTCGTCGAGTCGGTCTTTCAGGTAAGCGAACTCGTTTTCCGTGATGAACGGGGTATCGGTTCGTGGATAGGTCAGTAACTTCTTCTCATAGAGTGACTGGACTAAATCGAGCGTCTTTTGAGGGCTGTACTTCCACTTCTTGTTGGCTTTCGTTTGAATACCCGACATAGTGTACAGTCGGGGTGACTCTTCCTTCGCTTCTTTCGTCGTGATGTCGTCGATTACGACAAGGGTAGGGTTGAGCATCATGTTTCGTTGTAACGTCTCAGACGCTTCATTTGACGTATCATATCGAAGTCCTGATTTCATGATGAATGAAGTTCCGTTGTGTTCGGCTTCCCCTGCGATTTCATAGAAGGGCTGCTGCACGAACTCTTTCATTGCCTTTTCTCGTTCATAAATCATGAACAGGGTCGGTGTTTGGACTCTCCCGACGGAAAAGGTTTCTTGGAATCCGTTACCTCGGAGTCGGATCGTGTAAAGTTTCGAAAGGTTCATACCAATCAACCAATCGGAGATTTGACGTGTCTGTGCTTCCTTATAGCTGTTGTAATAATCCCTTCCATTTCTCAGATCTTTGAACGCTTCAATAAGAGCATCTTTTTCCATTGATTTGAACCATAATCGCTTTATATTTTTATTTTCTGCGTTTGCTTGTTTTAAAATTGACCAAGCAATATTATCACCTTCTCGATCAATATCAGTGGCGATAATAACATCTTCGACTTGCTCCAAGAGGGATTTGATGACCTCGAATTGCTCTCGTTTCGTCTCACTCACCACGAACTTGTAATTGGATGGGGCGATTGGGAGACTCTTTAAAGTCTCCTCACCCCATCCTCCCCACTCGGTTTTGTATTCGCTCGGCTCGGCAAGCGTCACTAGGTGACCGATCCCCCACGAAAGTAATGCCCCGTTGGGGAAAATGGATGACTTCCCGATCTCCATATATCCCTTCTTCCGTTCGAAACTCCCTAATGCTTCTGCGTATGCCTGTGCCTGCTTCGGTTTTTCGGCAATGATTAACGGTTTCATGTTTTCACTCCTTCTCACATTGGTAAGTCTTCTTCTTCCTCAATACTCAGGCTTGATCGTTGTTCATGTTGTTCATGTTGTTCATTTGGATGAACTTCCTCAGACTGCATGACGCTGCCGAACCCATCTAACATTCCTGTCATTTCGTCAAGTTCATCAGATTCGTTCGCCATTTCAAAGGCTTCGTGAGATTGCCGAACCGTCTTAACGCTTCGTTTCAAACTCTGCATCATTTCGAAGGCTGTTTTGCTCGATTCCTCTTCGTCGATTTCATCTACTGTTTCCAAAACACTGAATGCAAGGGCTTGTTGAAGGATGACGCTCTTATCGTCCTTTAGAACGGTCTCTACACTCAACGGGATCGTTGATGACTCATTAATCGTCTTTTCACTGTTCGATTCATTTAAGGCATCCTCAGGCTCGTTTGAAGTGTTTTTCGAACCGTTTGTCTCTTCATGGGTTGAGGAAGTCGTTTGTACGGTTTGTCGCTGTTTCAGGAGTGTTTTAGCGTAATTAGACATGCCACCACTTGAGTTTGTGGCTGTACTGACGGCGGTTACATCGGTAGTCTTGACAACCGAAATGGCGTCAACATCCTCATCGTCTTCGCTAACTCCCCCATCTTCCTTATATTCGACTGGCTCAATCATACGTGGTGCTTCTGATATTGGCTGCGTCGTGTTAGGTTCTAATCCCAACATCTCAATATAGTCTTCACGGTGACTCGAATATACATACGGATACTTACCATCAACTGGTTCGCTTGACGTGATGAAATCTTTATAGATGGTGCTTTGGAACGCTTTGTTTAGTTCCAAGACCCTTCCTGCCATAAAGACATAACAGGTATCACCTTGCATGTTTAACAACGTTGATTTCGAGACTAACGGCTTCTTCTGATAGTTTTCACTTCGTGAAGCCGATCCCTGCTTCGGTTGGCTATCCATACCAAGGTAGTAAAGGAGATTCGAGCCACCCTGTTTGGATTTGGTCTCGTATTTTACTGTCGTGTCACCTGCTGACGCTTCATAGTATTCGGCTGTCTTTTGGTCTTTTGTTCGGAGGAACAATGATGTGTCATGGTTGTTGACGATGGTACGTGCAAGCTTCTCTGAATACTTCTCTTCCAACTGTGCGAAATCCTGAACGATTGTCATCAAACTCAAGCGATACCCACGGCAAGTTGAGAGAATGTTGTCGTAATCGTTTAGCTTTCCTAAGTTGGCGAATTCATCAAGGAGACAGATCGTCGGGATTGGCAAGATCGAATCATTTTCGTCGCCTATCTTATAAAGAACCGAGAACAGTTGGTCAAAGAATGTCGCCGTTAAAGAAGCAACTGGATTGTCTTTGACAGGAATTTTTACAAATATAATCGTTTTCCGTTCTTGCATATCCTCAAAATGAAAATCACTCGTCTTCGTGAATTCCGAAACGGCTTGCATAGAGAACACACCCGTTTGTTGAGCGAACGAAGACATGACCGAAGCCCTCGTATTTCCTCCAAGTGAACTCGCATCTGCAAGGAACTGATAAGCGACATGGTTTTCACCGATCCGTTCAATGATTTCGAACAACCGATCCGGTCCGTCTTCGGCATCTGAGATATGATTGAAAATCCTTTTAACGTCCTGCATACTCGCTTTCTCGTTTATTGCCTTTGCATACAAAATTAGACCCACTAGCAAGTCTCGCGCTGTGTTGAAGAAGAAGTCTTCTTTGCCATCTTTACTAGAGTTACGAGAGATACTGTCTGCCACTTTCTTAGCATCCATGTCTGTTTTCACATAATCCAAAGGGTTATATTTACTACCCACTAGATTGAAAAAGTCAACCTGATGCACGACATAACCCTGATCTCTTTTGATTTCTCCTAATAACTTGTACAACTCACCTTTTGGATCAGTGACAATCATCGAACTCGTGTAGTTGTTGATTAGGTTCGGGATGACGAACGCTTGTCCTTTAGAAGAACCTGATGAACCGACAACCAATACGTTTCGATTATCCAATTTCGATTGTGGATGCAACACGACCAGTTCGTTCTCTTCACGTCCAAGTATGATTCCCTCAGGAATCTTTAATGTCTCCCAAAAATTTTCAGACCATCGTGTTACAGATTTTTCTTTTTGAATGAGATTCGGCTTTTGATCTACGGGAACAAATTTATTTTCTTTCAACTCTTCCAAATTGGAGAATACCGCATCTCCGAACACGCCATGATTTGAAGCGTCAGAGTAAGTTTCATTCGTTTTTCGATTGAAAGCCTTAAACAGCATTGCAAAGAGTAACGGGGAAGCGTAAATCCCATATCGAATAGGCGAATCTTGCGATAGAAGCCATTCGTATTTTGCTTGATAATCAATCAAGGAGTCGAGCAATTCAATACCGTTGGTAAACGTATGGAATACCGATACTCCCAAGTAGCCAATTGCGCCTGCCATAACCGTCCCTACGAAAAGAGACTTAATGAATGAGGGTTGGCTACTATCTTTCTTCTTTTTCGCCATGTGAACACTCCTTTAATACATATCCATATCCAATTTATCTTCGATAGTGAGTTTCTTTCTACCACGTTTCTTACGATCTCCGCCTGAGCCATCCTCTGTTTTTCTCGCTTGTTCGATAAGCGATTCAATGAGATCACCAGTTGGATTAGCATTCGTGTCTTCAAAGTCATTCGACTCGTGACGTTCGCCATCTCGTTCCATGTCTTTGATTTTTTGTTCTGAAATTAATTCTTGTTTTGCTTCATAATCTTGCTCGATTTCTTCTAATGAGAATTGATTGTTTACTGCAAACATGGATACTCGTTCCGAAACATATTGCAACTTGTCGTCCGTATATTCAGTGAAGTAAGTCGTAATATTGTCGAGTGAATTTTCATGAGAGAACTTGTCATCTTTCGAGAAAATATGTGTTAAATCTGTTTCAAGATTCGCTCGAACTTTTTGCTTCTCAGAGGTCATGAATTTCATCTCGTTTTTGTTATTACTCAGACGATAGAATACATTTGATTTTTCATCGAAAGTTACGAGAGAATCATTCTCAATTCTGCGATGCTTACGATCTAAGTGATAGGTTGCCATCGTCAATTTATTCAGATTTTCCGAATAGAATTTGAATTCGTTAATCGAGTCAGAAATATGAATTCGAGAGACAGCTTTATCCGTGCTTTCAGCATCCATGAACTGACGAGTCATTTGATTAATTTCAAAAACAGAACTGTCATTGACTTCACCTAACTTGATTCGATTTAAGTCATGCATCAGTTTGTACACGGCAGGATCGTCACTAGATTTGGCAGCCAATGAGATTCGTTCGAGTTCAGGATTGAGATATTCAAATTCCTCTTGGATAATCCCTTTTTCAAATTCGTAAGCCTTCTGAGTGAAGCTTCGTGCTTCTTGATACTTCCCGACCTCTTCTGTGAGTTTTTCATGTTTATCGAGGAAGGCTTGAGCCTTTTCACGATAAACAGTTACGAAGGTAGATGGGTCAAATCCTGATTTGCTTAACGTTTCGAAGTCTTTTTCTTTATAAGATTTTAGAGCGTTTTCGAGGATTGTCTTCTCATTTTGAAGTTTTCTGTCACGAATGTTAAGCGACTTCTTCCAGTATTCGATAGAGTCACGAGCTTTGTTGATTTCAGGTAACTTCACATAACCACACTTGATGCGTTGGCGAATAAATTTGTACGAATCGTAGACCTCTTTCGAGACTTTAATGTTTTCTCGAATCTCTTTGAACGAGTCTAAATCGACTACTTCTTCGTTCTTCTCTTCTTCAAGTTCGGCTTTGAGTATAGCCAACTCTTCTTCAAGTTTTTTGAGTTCCATATCCACTAGAGTTTTCTCGTCGTTTAACGTATCAATCGTATGATTAACTTGAGCATAGAAAGTCACTGGTGAATACTCGACTTCTTCTTGCATGGCAGATTCTTTAGCCTTTAATTCAATTACATATTCATTTCTTGTAAGTCTTTCGTGAGCAACTTTACCATTGCCCTGATCTTCGTAAGAAAGATGCGAGACTTCTTCTTCGATACCATTGGCTTTGTAGAATTCATTGATTTTTTCTGCCAATGCCTTTCTCCACTCCACGATCTTGTGCTTCCCATTCCATCCAGTCAAATCAACATTTCGTGTCTTTTTGTTCCCCTGCTCGTTAAGAATAAATTCACCGTTCTTGTCTTTAAGATATTCTTTTTTCGAACGAGAAGAAGCCCATTCACCGTTGCTTTCAAAATGACGAATAGTAAGCAAGATGTGGGCGTGTGGGTTTTGATCTTTGTCATGGTGGATGTTTACGTCTGCAACCATACCGGCATCAACAAAGTTTTCTTGGACGTACTCTGTAATCAATTCTTTTTGCTTTTCTTTATCCAGTTCGATGGGCAAAGCAACCACAACTTCACGCATCAGTCTAGCGTTTACTGGCTTTTCGATTGATTCTACTTCGTTCCACAATTTTTCACGATCATATACCCATTCAGGCGCATGTTTTGGAGCGAGGATGAATGAATCAGGTTTGACTTCACGAGTTCTATACGCTTTTGTCTCTTGGTCTCTCTCACTGAACAACTTCTCTCCTGAAACGTAAGAAGCTTTTGCAACTGCTGATTGTTTAGCCTTTTGAACATTACGAACAGCCATATAGAACAATGCCATCTGATTCACCACCTTTCAAAATAGCCCCTGCGGGTTAATACGAAGTATTTTCTGTCGGAGACAGCCCATTGGCACTTTGATGAAATCAAGGTGCGTAAATGGGCACTCGCTTCTCTCCTGACCTCATTTTACCACTTGACGTTCCACTATTCAATCGCATAGACTAGGATTAACCACAATTCTTTCACGATTTAAGTTTCTTCTCTTTTTCGCATAAAACCATAAGTGAATAACCCGTTTTGAATTAATTTGATTTAATTCTTCACGAGTTAAACTAGAGTCAGACAGTCGTTTAACCAGTCATCAACTCTAAGTTTTTATGCTCATTTTGTTCACTCTTCCTTGTTTTCCTATGTATTTTTAATCCATTATCATTGGTCGAGCAGTAAAATGTTTGGCCTGTTCATCTGCGATGATCGAGCCAAAATATTTTACGCAATCTTATATAACATTCAAATATCAAAAGAGAGGTCGTGTAACCTATGGCACGTTCAGTAATTAAGAAAACCGATTTGAAGAAACACGATAGACTTAAAAAAGAAATTGAAAGACAACAGAAAGAATTACGAGAGATTGAATCAGGAATCGAATCATCTATCGGTAACTTTGTTTGCGAGAAATTCGGTACTCATGACTTGGAATGGTTAGAAGAAAAGATTACTTATTACTACGATCTTGAACAAACTGAGAATGCTGCTAAAGGTGAAGTAGTTAAAAACGAAGTAGCACCTGAATACGACACTACCCGTTCTTAAAATGAGCAAAAAAAAGGACAGTGATCGTCAACGTGATTTGTTGACGTCATATGAAAAGAAGAGGGCTGAGTTCGATAAAAAGCAAAAGCACTTTAACGAACTTGATAAAAAATTAAACTTCCTTGCTAAAGATGAAGCACGTAGAAAGCGAGCGAATCGCCTTATCCAAACAGGAGCATTGGCTGAGAAATATTTCGATACTTCTCACCTCAACTCTGAACAAATCGAAGAATTATTTAAGATGTTTTCAGATTACATTAATCATAAAAAACCTGATAAATTCAAAAAATAAAACCCTGCGTATGCAGGGTTTTATCGTTCCATCTCAACTTCTCTATTACGTTGTTTCTTGACCTCTTTTTCAGTCTTTTCCTCTTTTGATTTTTGCTTATCGCTTTTTTCAGTTTCATCATTTTCTTTCATGTTTTGTTCTTTTTCTGATTCTTTTTTCGCTTTCAGAGTTTGTACCATTGAATCGTACAGTTTTTCAAATTTGTCTTTAATTTTCGGGTTTTCAATCTTCTTGTCAAAGTCATTGGCTAGATCGACAAATGATTTTAATCGTTCATCTTGAATCTCGTTTAATGTAGAATAGTCCTTCGATTCTAACTCTTTAATCTTCGAGTTGATCGTGAGCATTTTTGCAGTTTCAAGACTCTTCATCTTGTCGATTTCTTCTTGAAGTTTTAAATTTGGCGTGTCTGCGTTTTGATTACTCTCGGTCACTTTATCGAGTGCAGCCACTAAATCGTTGCTCTCTTTCTTTGCATCGTTGTATCCCATTAATTTAGCTTTATCATTCATAAGATTAAAGATTTTCAGACCTTGCTTGGGTTCTTCTTTAAGGGCAGTTGCAATTTCAATAACTTTCTCGTCATCTGAATTTTCAATGACATAATCCATCATTTTAACGAATTGATCTTCCTTACTTAATGGACTCTCTACATCATTTTCTGTCGTGAGTTTTTTTCGATAAAACTCATACACTTTCATGAGAATATCTAATCCAGTTTCAATTACATCGTCTTTGGTTTGGTCAGTGTTATGCACTTTAAATTACCTCCTAAGAATGGGTTTTTCATGCTGTATTCCCTACTCTAATTATACCATTTTTGGCTCACTTAGACTTCATTTTACAGTGCTGATTTGTGCGCTTTTCATTTTATTTTCCACTCTTTTTAAGACGTATTTTAATTTGAAATCTCAAATTTATTCCCAATCTTCATAACGATTTCATCTTATCACAAAAAAATGCTTTCATAACATTTAAAAACATACAAATTACATCATATTTTATATTTTAAATAATCTTTGCGGTATTTATTACATCCGAAGATGTGATTTATACAAAAAATAATATAATTTACATCAAATAATGTTGTTTAAGTTACTTACAATAGAACATAAGCAATTTAAAGAAACTTTATTTACATCAAATAATGCAAAATATGTTGCTATTATATGACGTGTACGTTATACTTGTTTTAGGTGGTAAACAAAATTCAAAATGAGGTGCAAACATGAAAAAAATTATTGGTACTGACATTGGAAACTCTAAAACTGAAATCGTTATTGGCTCTCAAAATTCAGAAATTTCGTTCCGTCAACCTTCTGTTATTTCAGAAGTAATCGGCTCTCAAATTTCTACCGATCAAACAATCGAACAAGTAATGAGCGATTTGTACAACAACATTACTGTACATATCTCTTCTAAAGCTTTAAATCGTTCTGCTTTATATCACATCGGTTCTAAAGCGTTAAATGCACCAAACAAATCAAACATGAACTTGTCACTCGGTAAGAAATCTGAAAACGATATTCCAGTCGTTATGACGCTCGGAATGATCGCTGCATCTTCGGTCAAGGAAAAGTATGAGGAAGAGAATGAATTGCCTGAATCAATTTCTTTATCAGTTGATATGGCAACAGCAATCCCTTCATCTGAGTACACGAAACCAATTGCAGAAGGACTTGAGAAACGTTTCGTTGATAATCGTCACATTGTCGTGGTACATGTCGCTGACGAAATTGTTCAAGTTACAATCAAATTTACCAATTGCAAAGTAACAGAAGAGGGTAAGACAGCGATGCTCGCTTTCAGTACGAGTGACGACGATATCTTGTCTGAATACAACCGTATGTATAACAGTAACAAGTCAGTTCGAGAATTATTAAGTGCCACTTCTCTTCATGTGGATATTGGTGATGGAACCACTGAGTTTACTACTATTGAAGGATTGCAACCAATCCCGAACTTGAGCCGTGGTAAACGATTAGGAGTAGGATATGTGTCTGATGATGCTATTCGATTGATTCAAAGCCAAAGTCAGTTAAGTCTTAATTCACGATTCACTCGACAAGAACTTCAAGAGTGGATGAAAAAAGAAACACCTAGAGGTGAGTTTGCTCGTGAATGCTTTGAACAAGCCAAGCACCTTCAAGCAGACGAAATTCTTAATGAAACGTTTGTAAGCTTTGCGGAATTGTCTTCTTCCCAAGCTGAATTTATCTTCGTTCATGGTGGGGGAAGTATCACGTTCAAAGAAAATATGCTCGAAAAGTTGTATCGTTTTGCAGAACAAAACTACTCACAAGTTGTTTGGATTGATAAAGAATACGCAACTAGCATGAATAGCCGTGGCACGTATGTACTTGCCAAAGCACTTTATGCAAATAAAAAATAAATCTCAAATTAAGTAACCAGTCCTTGAGGGCTGGTTACTTAATGACTTTTGATAGGAAAGGATGACGGTTCTATGAGTAATCGTTCACTCGTTACAGCATCATTATATTTGGAACTACCAAAGACCTCTTCAAAAGAACGGGTCGAGTCACATGAGTCGATTCAGAAATGGGCGAACGTCCAAGCAAAAGTGAGCACTAGCGTTGTTACTTTAATCGAGTTGGCTATCATGAGGTTCGGGCATAAGGACGTCATGAATATTGACGTTCAGACTGAAATGTTCAAAGCGATCTCTCCTTTTAAATCCGTTTTTCAAGATACGTTTTCTGAACTGATGGTCTTAGACGGCTCAGAGGTTTCTCTCCCTGAAAAACCAATTAAACGTTGTTCTCTCTTAAATCAGAACCTTACAGATTTAGAAAAGGTTCAATATTACGACTGGATCGACGCCCAATCGAATTTGTCCGCAAGCGTCCGTTCCCTGATTTTAGAATCTATTGAAGTCTCGGGATATTCAAAAGTAACTTCGTTCCCCTTAAAACAAGCGCTAACCGTCTTCTACGCTCTTACAGCAATGTATCGAGACAGCGACCTCCCGTTAGAAGTTATCATGCCTTTGGCTACAAGTACGCTACAAAGCACATCATTGAAACATGCACCAGTTAGTCCAAACAGGTCATCTTCAATGGACGTTCGTGAACTAAATCGGGGAAACAAAAATGAAACGGCTGCCAATCATCCTTCTAAGGAAGTTGAGCAAGTTGCAATGAAGCCTAAGCCCGAACGACAAGAATCGACAAAAGTCGAGAGAGAAGAAACTAGCGATGAAGAAACCTCGGAATCCAAGCCTGATCTACCTTTTGATGCAAATGCTTTTTAAGAATCTCGTCTTAAAACGGGATTCTTTTTTTATGCCCTTATATGGTTTTTCACTTTTCAAAATCAAGTCAATATTTTCCTTAACAGCATTCTTTTATTGGTACAAAATAGTTACTTAAAAGTACATATCATGTATAATAAAAATTGTTACAAATCAGTGTTTGAAGGGAGGTCATGAAAATATGAATCCATTTACAAAAATAAATACATTCGTCGTCAACACGACTGGATCAGTTACAACATTAGTAATTTCAATCTTTATTTTGGCAATTATCGTAACTGGTGCAATGGTAGCGTGGGGAAGCGAAGAAAACGTACCACGCTTTAAAAAGGCTCTCATGTGGTCGATTGTAGGTCTTATGGTAACGGTTCTTGCACGTACAATCGTTACTTGGGTACGAAACGGAGTAGCTTAAACCAACGTCAAAGGAGTAAATCACATTGAGACAGAATTCGAACGATTCGAATGAGTCAAGACGTGACAATCTCATGGTGACGCTTCCCGTACCGATCGACTCAAGAAAGTATCTAATTGGGCGGATAGCATTTGTCGATGTATTGATCGCATCGCCATTCGTGCTAGTTACCGCCCTTTTCTTATACATCCTGTTTCGTCTCGGGTTGTGGAACACATATGTAGCCGTGTTCCTTTGCTTGCCTACGATTGCCGTTATTTTGGCTCAGTTAACCAAACATCCAGTCAGAAGAGAAATTTCATATATCGAACACGGTGTCCTTTGGCGGTTCTTCTTCAAAAGACGTCAAAAGGAATTCTTTAAAAGAAAAGGAGAAATTGATATGTCCGACATTTATGACTCTCGAAAAGTATTGGGGCTGAAATCGGTTTATCTTGACTGCTATCAGACGTCCAAGAATCTTGTTCGGGTCTTCGAAGTATCGAGCGTCAACTTGTCCCTCGCTAACCGTTCAGAGAAAAAAGCGACACTTGATGCTTTCAAGGTCTTCCTTACGTCTAGTGACTTCTATAAACATCTTCAATTTTGTAAAATCGCTCAACCGATCAACCTTGACCGTCACCTTGAGAACTTCCGAAAAATCGAACGTCATGGGGAAGGTAACGACGTAAAAGCAATGCTAAACCGAAGTTATGAGAAGTACATGATGGACGTTGGACGTAACCGAAATTTAGTCGCTCGAAAGAACTACATCATTTTGACCCAACCGATTAAGAACAAAGATTTAGACAAAGCATTGCTTGAGATCGACAACAAGAGTGCGATTTTGTCGCAAAAATTAAGTAACCTCGTCCTCGATCAACAGAGCCTTACGGTGAAGCAGCTAAACAGCGAAGAACTGACTTTGTTGCTCCATACCACATTGGATTACGACAGTGCCGTTTCGGTCGGTCGTCACATCATCCGACGTGCAAGTAGTTACTCGGATGTTTCGATGGGTGAAGATTCTGCTAAAAAATTGATTGAGTCATTACAACGTGACCTTGAATACAACATCCAATAAAAGAAAGAAGGTTCATTCATGGGATTTTTCGATATTTTCAAAGGGAAGTCGGTAGCGAAGGAAGCAGAAGAAGAATTCGCTTCCTCGCTTCATGAATACGACAATACGCTTTTGTCCGTTCTGTCTCCTGACTACATCCAAGAACATGAAAATTATGTTCAACTAGGCTCTAACTTCACTCGTACACTCATGTTGGTAGATTACAACACCATGATCTCTCAAGAAGATATTCAAGAATGGTCAGAGATTTCGGAGAACGTCTCAATTTCTTATCACATCAACAAAGTATCATCGGCTGAGATTCGTGCGAATATGTCTAAAGCCATTAAGCAGGCTCGTCTCAAGCAAGCCGACGAGCGACTGGACGATGCTACGAAAGTTGAAGCTGAGGTACAAGAAAAGGACGCAACACGAGTCATTCGTGAATTGGCAACTGGTTCGGAAATGATGTTCGAACTGAATGTTTTGTTCCATTTAAACGCCCCGAACATGGTCGAGTTAGATCGTTTAACTCAACGTGTGAAGTCGCTTGTTGGTGCAACGGCAACTGCATATTCACCGAATTTACGTGCTATGGATGCTTACCATTCCTTCTTGCCCCTCGGTGAATTGAAGGTCGCTGAGATGACAAGACGATTGGTGAACTCGGAAGCATTGTCATTCTTCTTCCCATTCCACGAAAACGAGATGTTTCAAGAGAGTGGGATGTTCTTTGGAATCAACGAGAAAACAAAGAACGTTATCTTGGTTGACCAAAACAAGCTTTTGAACAAACACAAAGTCTATATCGGGGTCTCAGGGGTTGGGAAATCGACCGCCCTGTTTGCGGACATTATGAAAGAATACATGGTCGGTACTAAGATACAGGTCAATGACCCAAAAGGTGAATTCGGTTCGAAGTTCAAGAACCTCGGTGGGGAATGGATCAAGTTCAGTCTTGAGTCATATACGAGCCGTATCAATCCCTTTGATCTTCCGAAACAGTCATTCGAAGCAGACGAGGACGGCGAGACAGTAAGGGCAACTAACCCGATTTACAACAAGATTCCTCAACTCATTGTCATGTTCAAATTGATGTTCCCTGATATGACGGTCATGCAAGAAAACATCGTCTCGAACATCATTCTCGAAGTGTACAAGAAAGCAGGAATCTACTCTGAATCTGATAGCGAGGGGAAAGAAGCCACTGACTTTTCAAAGCTACGCCCTTCTGACTTTCCGACTTTAACCGACTTTGACGAAGCTTTAACTTCGTTGCAGTCGGACGATCCCGACATGTATTCAGACCTTCGTAACTTCCATACAGGGATTAAAGTCTATATCAACGGCATCTATAAACACGTATTCAATGGTCATACCAACGTTGACGTCAATAGTGACTTGGTGGCTTATGACTCTCTTTCCTTTGCCGACAACGAGAAAGTTCAACGGATTCTCTATTACAACATCATGAGTCACATGACTTATGAAGCAATCAACGGCGACGGCTCACCGATGCGATTTGTTTTCGATGAAGCCCACGTCATTGCCGATCCGAACATCCCGTTAGCGATGAAACAGTTGTTCTACATGTTGAAAGTCTTACGTTCGTTCAACGTCGGGGTTTCAACGGCGACGCAATCAATCAAAGACTTCTTGAGTGCGAAAGACCGTACATCTGGAAAAAACTATGGTGAAGCTGTTATCAACCAATCAGTCCAAAAAATGTATCTCCCGATGTTGGAGAACGAAATCGACTTCCTAGAATCTGAAATGTCTCACAAGTTCAGTGAAAAAGAACGGAGCATCTTGATTGTACGGGATGGAGATAAGGCGAAGCAGGCAGGGAAAGGCATTCTATTCATCGGTAGTAAGAAGATTTATACGGCGGTGAAACTGACGCCTATGGAAGCCGATCTTTGGTTCAAAAATAAGAAGCTTCATGAAATCGTCGTCTAATAGGAGGGATTCGTTTGAGTGAGAAGCAACGTTCTTTCCCTGCCATCCCTCTGTTCATCGGCGGTTCGACCACAGCCATTGTTCTCATTGTGCTTCTTGTTTTCATCTCAATTATGTCTATTTTCGGTGGGATGTTGGAGCAAAAGAAAAAAGAAGAAGAAGGGGTCGGCGGCGGGTTCGCCATGTGCCAACCAAACGGGGAAATCAACCGTTCGGTGTTCGATGTTCGATTCAAGGGGGCAGGGGTGTTCGATGGAAAGGCTCAACTTTTCATCGACGCTGCCACTCGGAACAATATTGATCCTGTGTTGTTAAGTGCCATCGCTTTTCACGAGACAGGTAACGGGACTTCGAACATGGTTCGTGAACGAAACAACCCAGGGGGTCTCTACAATTCGTCAGCAGGTTCATTCTTCGTTTTCTCGTCTTTAGAAGAAGGTCTTGATGTGATGGCTCGCAACCTTTACAAGAACTACTATGCCCTCGGTCTTGTGACGATTGAACAGATCGGGAATAAATACGCCCCTCTAGGTGTTGCAAACGACCCAAACAATTTGAACGCCCACTGGATTCCTAATATCACGAAAAGGGTGTCGGAGTTCGGAGGGCTATCCATGAATTGTGAAGTAGCAGGATTCGACTCGGGACTCGGTTCTCCTGTTCGTGGGAAAATCATCATCACCTCAAGATGGGGGCCGAGGAGTTTCATGACACCAAACGGTTTATATAGCGACTTCCATACGGGAATTGATTTCAACTGCAACACGAACGATCCGTTGCTGTCTGTACTTGATGGGAAAGTCGTCTTATCACAATGGCACAACTTGTATGGATGGTATATCAAGGTCGCACACGGCGATAAAACGACCCTATACGCCCACATGAACGCAAAGGGATTACCTGTTGGTACAACCGTCAAAAAAGGCGATCAAATCGGTCTGTGTGGCAATACGGGGAATAGCTTCGGTTCCCACTTGCACTTCGAAATTTTCGTTAACGGTGGTACAACACGCATCGACCCTGAACCATATTTCAAGAATCAAAAGTAAGAGGTGAAAACATGAAGCAGTTCCTTCGATACATTCTGACTTTCCTTCTCGTTCTTGGTCTCTTGATGGCTTTTTTAAACGAAAGGGATAAAGTCAAAACGGAGAGAATTTTGAGTGATGAATGGAAAAGCAAGGCAGAACAATTCCAACAGCTTCCTCTTTACGATCAAAGAGCCGAAGATTTCGTGGCTGCCATGAACGGCGGAGAAGGTGACCTCGAATCACGATTAACTGGTGTTGCATTGGCTGAATATGAGGAAGCCCTTGCGAACAGTGGGAAAGATGTTCAGGACGCTTATATCGACACGTCACTGGTGAATACGAATATCTTAATGACGAATAGCGAGATAGACGATCGGGGCGAGTATCGTTCCAAAGTCATGTATGAGTTGGATATGAGTACCGTTGCAGACAACCCTGAAACAGGCGTTGTCGATAAACGGATCGTGACGCTAATCATGGAACTGGATTGGGAAGACGAAAAAGTGAGTCGATATGAGATCACCTTTTTCAATGACACGTTAGGTTTGGAAGCACCAAAGGAGAACCTCGATGAATAAAGTCATATTGGCATTCGGAAAAGTCCACAAGGTGTTGCATGACACCTTGAACACTTTTCTTTCAAAAAGAACAAAACAATTCGAACAACAATACGAAGAACAGTTTGACGAATCCCCGTCTGTTGTTCGCATCCGAAAATTTCGTAGAGATTATGTCTTGCGTCAAAGTCTCTTGATTTTCATGTTCTTCACCATCTTGTTCTTTATTTTTACAAATTAGAAAGGAGGGGTTGTATGAAGCAGTTTAAAAAAGTAGCAAGTTTTGTTCTTTGTCTACTCTTCTTATTTTCAGTTCCTGTCTCGGCAAAAGAGGGGGACTTCTATAAACGAAACAAGGCACAGTTCGATCAATACGAAAATATTCTTGGTAAAGACTATATTGACAACTTTGTAAAAAAATACGACTCTTCCACAAACACTTTCAAATGCGACACTTTCGATTTTTCTTGTCATGCTAACGCCCAAATATTTAGTGGGGCTTTAGGGTTAGCAAAAACTTCCGTTGAACAAATGAAAATTGTAGTTCGAGACCCTCAACTTATCGTAAAAGACCCCGGAATTAATAAGTTCAAAGGATATTTGACGACCTTGGCAAACTCTTTGCTACCGTTGTTTGTAATTTGGCATATGATGGTCATGGCACTCCGTAGGCTCGGTGATCCAGACGATTATCAACAAGCAATGAACCAAAAAATGCTAGGGTTTATCACAGGTGCAATTATGCTCGGACTCTATAATCCGATTTTCAACATCATTCTTGATATGCAAAACGATTTGCTTAGAGGGATTGTTAAAGGGACTGTTGATACAGATGCTTTGATGGTCATGGTTTTCACATGGTCACCAACCTATTCAGTAGTGCTGTCATTTTTCGTATTACTTGCTGTCATTATTTTCGGATTGGCAGTCATGTATCGCTTCGTGGCTCTATCGTTCATGTTTATGGTTGGACCATTGGCAATTGCGACAATTTTAAATGATGAATTCAATTACTTCAACGTGTGGTGGAAGTACATTTGGAACAACATCGTCACTTTCGCGTTACAAGCAATCGCTTATGCTTTCTGCATTCAGGTACTAACAAACCAAAATGCATACGTCAAATCTTTCCCTTATTTAAGTCAAGGTGTCGTAGCCATCTCAATGGTATTAGTTATTAGTTTCTTCTCGTTAACGATTCCGTTTATCTTAGGAAACTTAGGAAGCAGTTCAGGAACTGGACGTTCGATCGGTCGAGTGGCACGAGTATTAATTAAACGATAAGAGAGGTGTAGTACATTGGCTCAAACGGTTCAGTTTAATAAGCATGGAAACATGATGTTCAGTGGGAATGATGCGATTTATCGCATCCCCACAGAACACTTAAAGTCAGATAACGACCTTGAGATTGAACGAAGTATCAAACGTTTTGCTGTAGGTCATCCGTTAGAACATCAACTAATGACGCCTGATGAAGTGACCAGTGAAGGACGGTATACGTTATTAAAATATGACTTAAATCAACTACATGCATTCGATCGGTTATTCGAAATTCCATTGAGAGAGAAGTTAGATTACTACCGTTCGCTCGTTGCGTTTGCAATCGAAGAGAAACGAAAAACGCTTCAAATTTCTTGGGAACGTTCCAACTTCATTGTCGATACACATGAAAAGAACATTAAGGTGATGCTCTATCAGACAGACACTATTCCGATTTTCCGTGACAACGATATTAATATCGTGCAACGTGTAAAAGAATTGATGTTGATTTCACTCACTCGCCTTCAAAAAATAGTTTCACTTCCGAAATTTGTTGATTTACTTGAGCAAGATCAAATCAACCGAGAATTCTGTCAGTCACTTTATCAATATGACAATTTAGACGACATTTTATACCTGATTGAAGAAACGGAACTTAAATTCCTTGAAACAGAAAAAGAAGATGAAGATGACGAAAACGAGATCGTAAATTCTCCGAAGCGTGGTTTGTTCGCACGTAAGAAGAAGGTAGAAAAGAAGAAAAAGAAGACTTCAAAAAAGCAAGTACCTGTCTATGCGAATTCAAATCGGAACAAGAAGAAGGTAAGTCGATTCGACAAGAAAACGATGTACCTATTAGTGGGCGGTGTCATCACGTTACTCTTATTCCTAGGTACTGAATTTATGACAGGTTCCAGTAAAGAACCAACGAATGAATTCGAAGAAGTTTCCGTCTCAAATCAAGCATCATCGACTTACTTCAAATCAAGCAGTAATTCAGCCATCACAAACTCTCTGATTCGCGCCTATCGTGCTTCTTATTCAGGACGTCAGAAAGATGCTTTCACCATCCTAGAAACGATCAACAAGCGTGATTTAGATGTGTCAGACTTGTCTATGGTCATCTCTGTTTATGATGCTGAAAATCAGTTAGCTGCTCTTATCGACGACAACCCGATTCCTGAAATGGCGAACGAGGTCGTGACCTATCTAATCAAGAAGGATCAGTTAAATAAATTGGTCGATATTTCATCTCAAATGAAGACGGCAAACCCATATATTGAATTTGAAACGGCATATTTGAATAACGATTATAATAAAGTCATTGAATTAAAAGAGATGGTAGAGTTAAATGGTCGTAAGGAAGGACAGATTGTTGACGCATATCTTCAACTTGGTAAAGTTCAAGAAGCAACAGAGTTCGCACAATCTGTCGGAAACCCTGATCTTTTCAAACAAATTGATGGTCATAGTATGTTTTAAGGAGTTTTAGATGGATGACAAAAAGAAGTGAATTGCGAATCCTTTCCGAAGAAGGGAGAGTCAAAATCCCACCTGAATATCTAAGACTTCACAATCTTCAAAAGGGCGATACCGTCGAAGTTTCTTGTAATTCTTCGAGTATCAACATCCGAAAGTATCGGGAAGAATTTATATGTGCGGTGACAGGGAAGTTTTCAAAGAACGGTAGCATGTACGGGAATAGTTACATCTCGAAAGAAGGCTTAGAAATTATCAATACTCAAAGCAAGAAAAAGAGTGATTAGTCTCTATGACTAACCACTCTTTTATTTATGTGATGCTATATTTTTTACCGTTGATCGTCTCTCGAATGATATTTAAAAGACCGTCAAAGTTTGTTTGAATCAAATTCAATTTTTCAGTTTCGTCCACAGATTCAAAGAATGAATGGTTCGGAATTACCTGGTAACCGTTCTCCTTCACTCGCACAACAAAACCTTCTTCTTGACCGTTCAAAATCACCTTCACGCAATCAGCGAAATACACTCGCTTTTTTTCTTGTTCCTCATGTATTATACATTTGGCTTTATAACCCTTGTGATACAAACACTTCACAAGGGTTCTCGCACGTTTCTGTTGGATAAAACGGCGATGGTCATCAATAGGTAATTTCATTGGGTGTTCATCCTTTCAGTCAATTGATTTGCTCTCATATGCTTGTTTCCAGTAGTCAGGAATCTCAAAATCATTTGTAATGATGTGTTGATATACAATGTCTGCTACTGTACCGAAATAATCTTTTTGCAATTGTTCGTCATTGTTCATATCCTTAAACAGGTCATACATGTGACCACCATTATGTTGGTTCATGTAGTCTCTCCATTGACTCGGTTCGGTATAGAGGTTCGTTTCTACTACATTACTGTCGGCGTAGACCCAAGACATTAGCATCTCCTCGATCTGTTCCACGAAACTGAATTTGAGGTCGGTGAGAGCCTTGATAGAAGCTTGGCTATGCGGATGCCGTTCATCTCTCACTCTTTGTAATAAGTCGTGGTTGTACGTGATAGCATTTACCTTCGTCACCCCGATACTCGCAACCGCCTGTTGAACTACCTTTGTTAAATCTTTCATGTTTGTTCCTCCTGTTTTTCCCTCGGGCGAAATCGCCCCCTGAGGGTGAATTTTTGCCGTTTTGACACGTTAGACGAACAGCCATCGCAAGGGAAACGTCAAGGGTCTCAGCCAGTCTACTTTTTTTCGTTCAGGAGGGTTTTATGGACGAAAAAAATCGACTGCCCCTTGATGTTGACCGCCGTGACGTGTGCGAGTGACAGGGGAAGAAGCGAAGCCGATCCTTGCCCTGTCAGAGTCCGTCACGTTCGATAGGGCGTATCGTCCGAGGGGAAAAACGGTAAGCATTCGTGGTCTTTTGAGAACTTGACCTGACGCTCCGAGCGTCCCGTCAAATCGTGCAGGAACGTACAGCCCGACACGTCCCTCGGACGTGCAGCCATTGGCCTGTTCATCTCCGATGATCGAGCCAGTGGCGACGGGGTGTCGTTATCGCTCGATTTAGGGGCGTTGCGGTGGGTTGTGGGGGCTTGGGTGGTCGATGCCCTTCCGAACGCCTTAGCCCCCGCCCCGTGAGCCACAAAAATCATTTCAGACCTTCTCCGTATATTTACATTCAGGGAAGCGAGAGCAGCCATAAAACGAGCCATGCTTCGAACCACGAATAATCAGTTTCTCCTTGCACTTCGGACAATCTCGTTTGATGTTTGTCGTTTCTTTTCTGTACGTCTCGACGGTTTCGTTCTCAATCTTCCGATTCAGAAACGACTCAAGTTCATCTCTCCCAATCAATCGAACGTTCACTTTTCCTGCGACCATTTGAGCGCTCTTAGTGAATCGGCTGTTGGTCACTACCCAAGCTTCATCACAGTCAAAATAATGCTGTGCTGTGAAAACTTCTTGTATCGCTTGAATCCCAACATTCGAGCCGTATCTTTTCGCTTGAACTACGATATTATGTCCGTTCTTTTCTAAGAGTAAATCTGCCCCAAAGTCTCCAGTGGTAGACGTCGTTTTTGCGGTGTAACCACGTTTCTCGAACAACCATTTGAGATACCTTTCAAAACCGATGCCATCCATTTTGTCGATCTGATACAAGGTGGAATCCTCATAATCTTTACGATGCTTTTGTGTCTTCAATTGCTGTATCAGTTTTGGGAGGAAGAGGATCATCCCTCCAATGCATAGTCCCATAAACAAGGAACTCAATTGAGGGTAATTCCCATCGAGTAACCGTTCTAAATCACGATAAACAACCAAAGCCAAGCCTAATCCAATGGCTACCTGTAAACGGTTTAACTCTTTTTTATAACGTACAGTACGCTTCGAATAACGACGCTTCTTCTTCATGCAATCACTTCTCCTTTTCGAATAAATTCATTCCATAACTTCGTTATGAGAACAAGAAAGACAAACCATCTACTAAGTTATTTCAAGTACCACAACTATTCAGTTAGCAATATTATCTCTAGGTATTGCGTACTGAGGTGCAGGGTACGGGTACTAACTTTATTGGCAATTGGTACATTAATTTCGAAGGCAACTTTTGTTTTCGTCGTGTACGTTTCATGGTGTCTTTCAGCGAACGTGGCAGCACGATAGACAAGGCTCGTGAGCAATTGTTGCTTCACTTGTTTTGCGTCTTTAATCATGTTCAAGAGGTCTTGTGTGCGGTAAACGAGATACCCCGCCCCACGTCCACGTAGGGGCTTCCCGTTACGATCTACCTTCTTACGTACGACGAAACGGCTGTCTGCTTCGTGAAGGGCTTCTAAGGCTCGTGTGATGCTTGTGTGCTTCTTTACTTCTCCGAAAAGCGTGTCAGCCAATTGGCGTGACGAGACTTCGAGGGGCACACTTTCTCCCTCCCCTTCGGGCAACACTTTTTCGAAGTGTGATTGAATGTCGTGTACTAATTCGTGCTTATGGTCATATTTTCTAACGTCTCTCGACTTTTTGTGCTTCACAAAACGAATGGCTCTTGGACGATGCCCTGTGACCGATTCAATGAAATTGAAATCGAGTTTATAGTCAGAACGGAAAACCGTTTTGAGAGGTGATATGACGTCGTTCCGACGTAAAGGGACGTCTAACTTAGTGTTCCAGTTCAAAGCGATCTCTTCAGCTTCTGCAAGGCTCAAACCATCCATTTGAGCCATGATGCCCAATTGGACGAGCACCTTGTTACGCATCCCTTTTTCACCTGTTTCTTGAAGGATGATTCCGGCACGTTGAGTCAAATATCCACCGTGAGCAAACATTTTTTTGTTCATCACGTTCTGTTCTGCGAACCATTCTTTCGCTTCGGTGTTGTTCCAAGTGTTCGATGGGTCGAAGAACATCACGTTCTCTTCTCTAGGGAATCTCGCCCATCCAAAGACGTCTTTCGCATCGTCAATCGGGAGTAGGTCAGCTACAACCTTTTTCAATTGGCTCGCAATGCTTTTTGAGTATGTAATTGCCTTTTCAGAACCAAACCAAGCTTCTTCGTATGAGACGAAGAATTGTACGCCTTTAGGCGTACTCAGAATCAAAAACGGGCGACAGTTCACGTCCATTTGTTCAAAGGCAAAGAGGATCTGATTGACGCTCATTTTTTGGTCAACGTCGAAGCAGAGTGTCTTCACTCTTCTGAGGTATTGTTGAGCGATGAAGTGATGTTTGTCTGCACGATAATAGACGTTCGGAGTCCAGTGAGTGACACCACCGAAAGATGATTCATGATAGTGCAGCACACCACCGATAGAACGTGCTATGTCTTGCCCGAACTCTTGGTCAGCACCTAGATATTCTTTTCCGTATGCGACCCGTACAGCCCCTTGGGTCTTCATTTCGAAATCGCATTTTTGTTTGATTGAGATAGGCACATCGTTTGCATAAGATTCGTATAATCCAAAGCCTTCCCCGATGATAAACCGCACGATTTCTTTCTCTAGTTCTGTATGTACTCGATGGTTTTTTGATTGAATATTCAACATGGTTTCCGCCACCTCTCAGATAGTTTTTGAACAAAAAAAGGTTTGCCTTCGCTCGAAAAATCGAGCGTGGCAAACCTTAAAGTCAGACTAATCTTCCATTCAACCCATGAAAATTTATTAAAAAAATGTCGATTTTTATCGAATTTTTAATCCATTTTCCTACGTTGAATGTTTGCAAACCATATGAAATGTGGTAACTTATATATATCAAAGAACTACGCCAAAGAAAAAAAGGCGTTTGTTCCTGACAAATAAGTGTAATATACACTCTATATGGTTTGAAGATTAGTGGTCCTTTTGTGAAACCTTACTATAATTCCCGTCCCGCCAAGAAGGAGAATTTGTAAGGTGATAGGTTGCCACTTTTCTTTTTTTTTTTGCATTTTTATTGTTTTTGATAAAAAGGTACTAACTTCTAAATTATCGTACTAATTCTAAAGTCATTTTCATAGTGATTATATTACACTAATTTTAGGAAAAATGCTTTAAAAATATGGTTAATGAATTGAATGATATTACATTCCCATCTTTTGAAAATAGTCACAATTTTCGTAACGGAGTCTTTTTTTCTTCTTTTATGAAATCTGCAACCGTCTGTTTGTGCCAAAATCGTTGCCCGTCAATTTCGACGTCGGGTGGTGGAACTACCGTACCCAACTCTACATAACGCCAAAAATATTGCTTAGAACGCATCCTCGTGTTCGGGATCTCCCTTACTACCTCTTCGAAGAAGGAACTTTGCTTGATATATTCTGAGGCTTTAAAAGTGCCTGTCTCACCGATTCGACCCGACGGGTTAAAATCGTATTCGAGAACGTCGAGATAAAAACGCAACTCTTTTTTATTTAAAATATTGTAAGCATCAGCAAGATTTAATACCGTTTTTTTATTTTTCTTTGGTTCACTAACAAATTGGGCAAGTTGGTAAAAAATCATCTCCCCTTCATTCGATAACACTACCGAAGAAGGGTCTTCCATCCGTTTTTTTACGTTTGGGAAGTTTTTGTAAATCATATCTAAGGCATGATTCACATGACCACTCCTTCACTTTTTATTATATACTTAGATTATAACATTCTTTTAATAACATTCACACCTATTTCTTTTAAAAATAACATTCTTTTGTTTGTATGTGGTATAATTAAATTAACAATAAATTACTCAAAAGTGAGGTGTTAGAATTGATCCATTCACTCTTTCCAATTATCAAACGGTACGCCCTCTATCCTGCGGTGGTCGGTTATTTGGCTTATAGTTACTTCCGAAACACTTTCAACTATGAATATGGGACTGACTTTTTCCTCGTGAAGCCATTCACCGCCATGATGCCGTTAGATGGATTGTCGGATCAGTTCTATTATGCCATCACCTTCTATTTGTTCGGATATATGTATGGTCTAATCAGCAGCGTTTATGGCGTCCGAAAATTCAAAAGAGGGATTGTCCTTTCTCTAATGATTTGGGTCAGTAAGATTGTAGTAACTATGGTCGTTTTGCCCCTTTCCCCACTCGTTTTCGTCATCAATATTTTCGTGTCCGCCTATCAGGTACTTAGAAAGAACAACCCAAGAGCGAGACTTCAATACGCCGATCAATAAAAAAGACCGCCTGACCTTCGAGGTCAAGTGGTCTTTTATTTTGTCTCTGAACACTCTGATATGACTTCCTACGTGTCTATTCATATGAAGGAGGGATGAACATGGAGACGATTACGGTAGCCTTACAAGCCGTTCAAACACTTCTTATGTTACTTGCCTGGTATAACCGATAAGCAAGTTCAAACCTTGCAAAACGGTTGGTTAAGGCATTATACGGATTGGCCTGTCATCTTCGATGATCGAGCCAATCCGTATTTTAATCTTGCTCATTCTTTTTGGTCTGATAAGCCATATATTCTTTTTGCGAAATCTCTTGAAGTTGATACAGGTTGTATAAGAAGAAAAAGAGTTTAATATAGTCCTCTTTTTTCAAATTGGCGTAACTAATACTTCCATGTAATGTGTGATGTCGTTTAAATCCATGATGACCGTCTTTATCAAACATCATGGAATAAGCTTTCAGTGCATATGTCCCGAACAAGATTTCGATGGCATATCTTTTTTCTTGTGACAGACTGTCTAAAATCGACTGATGTTTTTCAAGAATCGTTTCCTTGTCTTTGGGTTTCAAACTTCGAGTATTGCCTTTTGTCGTGATCTTAACTTTCCCATCATCACTTTTATGCCAATGAGTGACAAAGGTATCAATCACTGGATAGAGAGCCATGAATCCGATTGCATAATCACCTCTTTCGTATGCATTATAGGATTGCGAAAGAAGGAGAGTCGTTTCTTCAAAACAGTCTTTGTCCTCAACCAATTTTTCTATCGTTTCTTCTAAATACGATTCCATCCATTCCATAACCCATTTTGAATTCAACTTTTCTTCTATCTCACCGAAGTACATACCATCAAGCATGTCGATGTTTAAAAAGATGTTTTCTTGAGCCATACTTTCAGTCCGTTCTTTAAGAACATCATGAGTGTCATCGAGTGTTTGTTCGATTAAGTCAAAATCAATTTGTTTTGCGAATGCCTGCATTCTCTTGCCGATTTCAACAACCTCACTGTGCAGCACATCAAACATCGGTTGATAACTTTTGAACTGGCGTTGAAGATCACGAGCCATTTTTGCGAGTGCATCATAAGTCAATTGTTCCATCCTCCTTTTCTTTCTGAACGTTTCTTTCTTTCAAATAATTATAGAAGGTTGCCTTTTTAATCGGTAGAGTCCGACAAATATCTACTACGGTGACACCTGAATCGTACATCATAAATGCCTTATCCAAAGTGTCATCGTCAATCTTCTTCCGTCCTCCGACTCGCCCCCTTTTTCGTGCGGCTGCCAATCCAACTTTCGTTCGCTCAATAGTTAAATCACGTTCCATTTCAGCGAACATAGAGACGAGAGTGAACATCATTTTCCCTTGAGGGGTTGAGGTATCAAGATCGCCCGTTATAACTCGTAAATCAATGTTTCGTTCTTTTAAGTCGTCCACAAGATTAATCAGTTGCTTCATAGTTCTGCCAAGTCTATCTAATTTCCAAACAACTAGCGTGTCGCCTTTTCTTAAATACTCCAAACAACGTTCGAACTCAGGGCGAGTCTGAGTAGACCCTCGTTTTTCATAAAAAATTTTTTCGCAACCTTCTCTTTCAAGAGTATCAATTTGTAAGTCAAGGTTCTGATTTTTCGTTGACACTCTGGCATAACCAATTTTCGCCATACCGATCTCCTTTCAACGGAATAAAAAGTCCATAAACTCAACATGATTATAACAAAATAGACGTTGTTTTATAGACGGCAAAATAGAATTCAGGTAAAAATAAAAAAGTACCGTTTTGAGCCATTTGTGACTTCCTCGGCACTTCTCTATATTTTTTACAAAAAACAATCGTTTTATGGACTAACCACTTTTACTTCATACGGAGCCATAATCTTCTCCCCTTCGTATTTCTCCCACTAATTCTTCTAGTTCAGCCCCAATTGCATTGACTTCGCTTGTGATTCTTTCAAGACTTTCTAATCTGTTAGAACGAACGCGAATAACTTGATGTTCCAAGTCGTTTTTACATTTCTCTAATTCATCCGCCAATTCCAAAAACCTAAATTTTATTGGCGTATATTTTTGTTCTCTAGCCATCTAAAACACCACCTAATTCCTTTGTTTCAAAGTTCCTCAACTGCAACTGGATTCTCCCAATCACATTCAAGTTCCTCCAAGTTCTCGACTGAATTAACGTCATTTAAAATCTCCCAACGTGCCACATGATAATTACCTTCCTCATCTACAACAACACCTATGAAATGATCGCCATAATTCGAGTTGTGGTTTAGTGTGGCATCTTCTTTGACCTGATACGTTTTTCCATCAAATGTAAATCTACTCATGGAAAGACCTCCTGTTTCTTCTTTGATTAACAACCGTTTCAATTCCTCCCAATCCTTAAAGTACAGATCGGTCTTGCTTTCAACCCTTTGGTCTTTTGGTCGATGTCCAGATTCAAAATGTCTGTCTAAAGAAACAAGAGTTATCTCCAAATCTTTATTTTCCATTCGAGTCATTGTGTTGTTTTGAAGATAGAAATAGATCGGATCTTCTTCCTTATCTTTTGTTTTGGGCATTTGAAAACTTACCGTCGACCAGAGTGAATATTCCCCTTTATCAACCACTTGATATTTCATATCACAAAAATGAGTTTGTTCATTACAGTTAATACTTCCCCGATCTATCGTGAGGGTTTCTTGGCTATGAAAATTTGATGTGAAGATGATAATGAAAATGAATACACTGTACATGACTAATGAGTAATACGTCCTTATCAGTACAAAGCCCACTCTTTCAGATGGCAATACTGAATAATCTTGATTTCCAAATTGGCATCCGAAAAATCTTAGATACATATAGATAGTTTTAATAATCATCATCACTGCCACTAATAAAAACATCCACTTATAGTATTTAAGAACGCTTATGTCAGCTAAAAAACTCATACAACACAAAATCACCATAAGGAAAATAGCAATAATGTTCAACCAATATTCACGCCTTAACCACTTATAGGAATACTGCGTTATCTTGCTTTTAACATCGGCTCTATCTTTTAACTGGTTGTGTTCAAGTGCTATTTTTACTACTGCAATTATAAAGAGAACTATCGGAATAACATAAATAAAAATTGGTTCAAGTGCTTTAGTCAAACCATAAAAATGATAATCAATATATCCTTTTGGGAACCCTACTGAATCGTAATATATTTCTGTTGATACAGTGACGAAATAGTATGATAGTCCAGTAAGGATTAACACTATCCCTGCATTATTTGAATACAACAAAAATTTCTGAGATAAAGTGTTTTTGTCACCTTCTGCCAACTTGTACCCTCCGTTTATTGAAACTTATAATATGTTCCATTTTCATATTTAATTAACATGCTGCCATCATCCATCGCCATGACCTCAATCACTTTATCGAGTTCATAATTGGCACGTTCCTTCAAAGACAAATGAGAAATAGCGTGGTCAATATAGCCGTGAACAAATCTCTGATACTGCCCCTCGGTTAGATGGGTTGCAAATGCAGGTCTCTTCCCTTTTTGTTCAGGTATCGTAAACTCACCATTGCTCGTAATCACTTTCTTATCCATTTAATCTTCCTCCTCATTAATTTAAATTCTTAAATCATACATTAATTATAAACCAATATTGAATTAAAAGATATAAATATTACATTAAAAGATGAACGTAAAACAAATTTAAAAGTAGGTTTCCCTACTTAGATTTTAGATTTATTGATTAGAATTCAGACTACCTTTTTATGATGGGACAGCCACTCAAAGAGGTGGTTTTGACTTAGGACTTTAATAACTGAATCTATATGTGTATTTAAATGTTCCTCAATCTCTTTCCGTAATTTAAAGCCTAACTTACGGTAGGAAGAGGAAGGATTGATGTAGCAACGTTCTCCAATCTCCTTGGAATCATCTCCAAGAACAGTCACGAGACTGACCGTCACCTTGCTATTGACCGTTTTACTACTGTCACAATGAGAGACCATTTGAACGACAGTACGGAACGTCGCTCGGATTGAATTGTTAGATGTGCTGTCCCTCTCGATCTCCATCAATATTTTAGGTTCTTTGTTATACCCGACCATGCGTTCCATATAAAACAATTCTTCGGGGAAATTCATAATCTTCATATATTTATATTGCTTAATCATCTTCTCAATCCAATCTATTCTATAATTTCAACCATTGCGTGACTTGCGTAAAGAATGAGGTGGATGCTTGAGCATCCCCCACACGCTTTGAAGCGTTGTCCCTAACGTTATGAATCAGTTCCTCATTGCACGAGTAGTCCATCGACATACACATGTCCTGATACTCATTGATGGCGTTCACCTCTGCCACATAATTGACGTTAGACTGAGCTATCGCCACGTTCTGTTCGCCATATATGTGTGGGAATAGTACCCATCCCACAAACGACAAAGGAAGGGCGATCATGACTAAAACAGTGATGTTGGTCATCGTTTTCTTCATGAGACACCCTTCCTTTCTAATTTATTTTCGTTGTCTATAAATTTCGACTTTCGATGTTCACTACCTTCTTTATCGGCTCATTTTTGTGTTTTTATCTGTTTTTTCATATGATGGATAATCTTATCAAAAAGACTATATTTACGATCACCATTGTAATGATAATCAATAGTGTTCCTGCGAAAAAGTAACCGAAATATGATTTAGGCTCGTTCTTTTCTTCAATTGAATTTTTCATTGAATCAGTCCATTTCTATAAATTATATCGAGTCGTTTGATTAGATTGAATAAAGCGATAGATAAATCTTACGGACTTCTTCTTTCTCAATCACCATTACATTTTGTTCATCAATGATGCAGACAGCAAACGGACTGTACACAAAGACCCTACCATCATCCTTCACGTCTACACGAATCACGTCCACCACACCGTCCAAGCCATCTATAACGGCTTGAACAGTCTCTATGACTAACGTTCTATTTATCAACTGACGAAAGGCTACAAACGTCTTTAAATCAGTTTCATGATATATGATATGTTCCAAATGTTGCCCACCCCAATCATTGTTTTGAAAACAACTCTTCTTCCCATGTCCCTTTCAACGTCTTGTACGATGGATTATAAAATGCATTGTTTCTTGGATTGACTTTCTCAAACAAAAGATTACCACCATAATTTTCTGCATAATGTTCACTAAGAGGAATGAAATCCTCTTCCTTCAAATACAATGATAAAGTTGCACGTCTTTCTGCTGCGGAATTATCAGAAGTTCGTTCATCTATTTTTTCTTCCGACACTCTGACTGTAAAATATGATTCGTTATCAGTGAAATACATATTATGAACATTGTCATAGGTAGTTCTGAAAATACCTTCGTCCGTTTCTATCAAGTAATCGGGTGTGTCTTTCATTCGATCTTCAAATCGTATTGATTGTATTAAAACCGACTCACTTTCTATTACTTGCCATCTGTTAACTGAATCTAATTTCTCTCCAATATTATTAACAGCCACTTCTTTAGTTGGTAGAATTTTTGCCAACAAAAAAGGGGACAGGAGAATTACAACCAACACTAATGTTAGTGACACATACTTAATTGTAATTCTCCATTTGCCAACCTTATTATTCTCCATTGAAATCCCCTTTCATAAGCATTAGATTACCAATCCCTTATTCAATGACTTGTGGCGAATCCCAACCTTTCGATAGGTCAATATAGTTATCAGGTAGTTTCGTAATAGTCGGTTCAACATTATCTAACGTAAGTGTCGAACTGAATGCTTCCGCATAATTTTTGCTCACCAATTTTAAGTCGTTTTCATTGACGTAGACAACTAACACAGCCCGTTCTCGTTCACCATCTTTCTCTTTAAAAATGGTCATGTTCATGCGTGATTCATCTTCTGTTTTTGCAAGGTAATGAACGTTTTCCATATCCAATACAATAGTACCTTCGTTTGTATCGAACATGATTTGTTTCCCTCTAAATTGTTTGGTCGAAAAATGAACGTTCTCGATAGCAACACTTTCTTGGTGTTCAACATCCCAATTCAACATCGCTTTCTCCAACATTTTTTCGCCTGATCTATCTACAAAAGTTAAGATTAAAAGTAGCACTCCTGTCATTACAACTGCGAACAATAATATAGATTTTCTTTCTTCACTCATGATTTAATCACCCTTTGAGTCCTTTTTATTGTTAAGCATCATACATACAATCCCGATAGCAGCCGATACAATCAGGACTGCAACAATTAAAATAAAAGCAAAAGAATTGAATATCCACCAAAGTTGAAAAGCTTTTATAAACAATGCCCCACTAAACGGGGCATTATTTATCATTAATTCATCTCGCCTTCGAACGATTCATGTACCCAATTCAGAGCCATGAATGCAAGTATACTCAACACGACCATTGCGAAAGCAAACATCCAAACTCCCGACATATGTTCCACGCTTTTAACTAGAATTGAACTTACAAGTGAGATGATAAGTAATAAAGTTTGAACTAACATGATAGTGGCTGATTTTTTGAACATTATAAATTTCTCCCGTCTTTGCTGACAGGACAGCCATTGATACGCTATACTTATAGTGTCGAGTTATAAGAGCGTGTGGCAATCCGCCATGCGTTTTTTTTGTTGTCTTGATTTACTCCATCGACCGTTTATACCCAATCACAAGCACTTGCCCAATGACGATATAAAGCAGAAGCGAGGGAAGCAGTATCGTGTCGCCTGCCCCCCAAACGATTGAAAAAAGAACTGTTGAAATCAAGAGTCCTTTATACAGGCTCACCTTATCGCCCTGAGCCTGTTTCTCCTTGTTGAATCTCCGTACCATATATTCGATTAGCAAGATGTTTGCAACGAATATCAAACCCATATAACTACTAGCCATTCCATGCCCCTTCCTCGGGCTTACACCCGATTCATCAATTCGGTTAAGGCGAACGGGTATTTCTCAACAAATTTATAGCGATCTTGATGCAAGTTCGTCGTGAAATTCGTGATTGCGTTGATGTGTACCAACTCCCCGAACAACCTCTCATTCTCTTCATAATAGGTCTCGATGCTCGCCGTCGCTTTCCAGTGTCTCATGCTACGGACACCGTTACCAGTGAGTGCAGCATCCATCTTCGTCTGTGTCGCCTTTTCTCGTTTTTTCTCGTTCGATTCGATTTGCGACATGATCTTCTTCACGATTACAGTCGCATACCGTCTTACCAATTCCTCCGTCGCATTCTCCGTTACTTGATTGTTCAATGCAGTAGTCATGACTCATTTTCCTTCCCCTGACAGGAAAGCCGTGATTCTGTAATGTCGAGTTACAAAAGCGTGTGGCATTCCGTCATCCGAATTTTGTTTAAACAAATAAGAAGTAGTACATGGTGGCGACAAACAAGGTTGGTACGAGGATCTTGACCACACTCATGACGAGCCTGAGAACCGTTTTAAAGACGAGACCGACGAGAACCAAGAGAATCACAAGCGAGACACTCGAACTCCACATACCGAGGATAATCGTTGATAAATCCATCCCTTCACCTCCATCCGATTTTATGTATTGCCCTTGAACTCCTTTCCTAACTTACTCTTTTATTATAGCATGCGCTTGATTCAAAAACAATAATAAATACATTAAATAATGTAAAGAATCTATTTTTATTTGTACCTCGAATCGCTTCTTGAACCCAATGAACAATCAGGATGACTTGAGTCATCCCGAATGTTCTTTATTGTTAGGCTCTCTCTGCATTTCTTTGGTCAAGATTTTTCATGTTGACGACGTGTTGTGCATACGCATATTCGAAAGCTTTCTTGTTGATATAAGCATGGACTTCGAGTAAGTTTTCGATGTACCACCGTTGCTCTCCACGCACGTTCTCGATGCGATTCAGGATGGTCGTGTACGTCTGCTTGTTCCCCTCGGTCAACGTCTCGAACAAGCTACTGGCGTCCTTGATCTTCATCTCTGTCACGTTCGTCGGTGTGAATGAAAGACGGTAGTGAATGTTTTCTGCTTCATGATACGCCATGTAGACACCCGACTTGATTTCTTCCAATTGCTCTACCGTCTTGAAGATGGCTTCAATCTTTCCGTAGTGTTCATTTTCGAAATGAAAGACCATATGTTCATCCCGTTCTTCCACGACAACTTTCCCGTATACGCCCGTCCGAACGGTCGTTTGGTCTGCCATCCCCTGAATCAACTCCATCTGTTTTTTGCGAGAAGAATAGCGTTTTCCTGTGATGTTTTGAAGTTCTGTGATTTTCATGTTGGTCTGTCTCCTTTTGTTTTCCCTCGGGCGAAATCGCCCCCTGAGGGTGAATTTTTGCCGTTTTGACACGTTCGACGAACAGCCATCGCAAGGAAGACGTCAAGGGTCTCAGCCAGTCTACTTTTTTTCGTTCAGGAGCGTTTTATGGACGAAAAAAATCGACTGCCCCTTGATGTTGACCGCCGTGACGTGTGCGAGTGACAGGGGAAGAAGCGAAGCCGATCCTTGCCCTGTCAGAGTCCGTCACGTTCGATAGGATGTATCGTCCGAGGGGAAAAACGGTAAACATTCGTGGTCTTCCGTTCCGACTTGGCGGAACGTTCCCTGCTTGCCTTGGCAAGCCCGATGGTCTTGACCTTGACCTGACGCTCCGAGCGTCCCGTCAAATCGTGCAGGAACGTACAGCCCGACACGTCCCTCGGGCGTGCAGCCACTGGCCGGTTCATCTCCGATGATCTCGCTAGTGGCGACGGGGTGTCGTTATCGCTCGATTTAGGGGCGTTGCGGTGGGTTGTGGGGGCTTGGGTGGTCGAT
>Ga0334892_1000513_pt1 | contig 45763 bp, 28 predicted proteins | sample GraSluR3_MG_4_FD_207213 | JGI IMG/M metagenome (GOLD analysis project Ga0334892, IMG submission 207213) | Sludge microbial communities from methane-producing bioreactor in Wageningen University, Netherlands - Granular Sludge_15_04-R3 | ecosystem: Engineered > Bioreactor > Anaerobic >...
TTTCAAAATAAACAAGGAGGTTTATTTGCCGGTTTGCAAAAACTGCGATGGAACAGCCCGGGAAAGAAAGGCGGTGGAGGAACAACTGGACAGCCTGGCTGACGGACTTGTTTGCGGGTGCATATAAGGAAATCATTTTTTACTGAAAAAATTTGAATATTTGAAATTTAGTATTACTATTCGGATGTGATTTATTTTGAAAAAATCATTTTGCGGTTTCAGTTTTAAAAAGAAGAATTAGTAAAAATTTTTTAACATGAAATTCAGTCAGCTCGTAAAAATACGCCATTCGGTAAGAAAATATAAAAACACACCTGTTGAGAAGGAAAAATTGCTGCAGATTTTGGAAGCCGCGCGACTGGCACCATCGGCAGTTAACTTTCAGCCCTGGCACTTTATCGTGGTAACTCGCCCCGAGAGTCTTTCCATGCTTCACACTACCTATCGGCGCGACTGGTTTAGAACAGCCCCGGCGGTGATTCTGGCCTGTGCCGACCATTCGGAGTCGTGGAAAAGAAATCACGATGGAAAAGACTCAGCCGACATGGATGTTGCCATTGCGGTGGACCACCTCACCCTGCAAGCTGCTGAGATGGGAATAGGAACCTGCTGGGTATGCAACTTTAACACGCAAAAATGTGCCGAAATGCTCAGGCTGCCGGGCCACATCGAACCAGTGGTTATGATTCCGGTCGGCTACCCGGAGGAAAATAAAATTCCGGAAAAAAAACGCAAACCCCTGGATGATATCATTCACTGGGAAGCGTTTTAAGATACTTTTCGAGCCTGTTCATCCCTTCCTCAATGTTGCCAATTGAATTCGCGTAGGAAAACCGCAGGAATCCTTCGCCGTTTTCCCCAAAATCGATTCCGGGCGCAACGCCTACATGCGCTTTCTCCAGGATGTCGAAAGCCAGTTTATAGCTGTCTGCAAATATGTGTCTGGCATTTACAAACACATAAAATGCCCCGGTAGGAATTACTTTAATGCTGAATCCCATTTGCTGAAGCCGGCTCACAATGTATTTGCGGCGTTCATTAAAGATGGTTTTCATATGTTCCACATCGCTGCCTGCCGACCGGAGTGCGGCAATCCCCGCCCGCTGAACTGTAGAGCCTGCACAGATAAAAAGGTTTTGCTGAAACTTCTGCATTGGTCGAACATATTCCTTCGGTGCAATAACATATCCCAGCCGAAGGCCGGTCATGGCAAAAAGTTTGGAGAAGCCGTTAAGAACAAACGCGTTTTTTGTGAATTCCAGCATGGAGTGCGCCCTGCCCTCGTAAACCAGTCCGTGATAAATTTCATCGGAGATGACGGGTATATCAAACCTTGCAATTTGTTGCATCACCTCCGCCGTCAACAGGTTACCGGTTGGGTTCATGGGGCTGTTAATCAGTATTGCCCGGGTTTTATTGGTAATGCGTTTGCAAATTTCCCCGGGGCGGTACTGAAAACCGTCTTCCTCATATACAGGAACCCTGATCGGATTTGCTCCCACAAACCGCAAAAAATTGGGGTAACAGGCATACCCGGGGTCAGATAATATCACCTCACCGCCCGGGTTACACAAGGCACCCAGCACCAGCAAAATAGCAGGCGAACTTCCGGAAGTAACAATGATCTGTTCCGGAGAAACTTCCACACCGTATTTTTTTCGGTGCCATGCAGCAATTTCTTCGCGCAATTCCGGGTCGCCCAAACTGTGTGTGTAATGCGTTCTCCCTTCCGAATATGCCTGTTTAACAGCCTCCGAAACACATTCAGGCACATCGAAATCGGGTTCGCCCACTTCAAGGTGCACCACGTCGATTCCCCTGCGTTCCATTTCAGCAGCCTTCTCCAGCACCTCCATCACAATAAACGGTGAAATATGTTTTGCTCTTTCCGACAACATCTTGGCTTTTTTTGATTTTTTTTTTTAGAGACTGTTTTGATTTTTTATATTTTAGCTTTTTAAGTACTAATCCATTTAAACGCTGACAGGTCTTAAAGACGCTGTCAGGTTTCCGGGACCAGACCATTCAATCCCGATAGCTATCGGAATATAACCTGAAAGTGTCTAATTAAAAAAAAAATAACATTGAAATACAAATTTAAATTGTGAAAATGTTATTTCAAATAATCTCTTAATCTATACCTCTTGCTCCTTGCTCCTTGCTCCTTGCTCCTTGCTTCTTGCTCCTTGCTTCTTGCTCCTTGCTTCTTGCTCCTTGCTTCTTGCTCCTTGCTCCTTGCTTCTTGCTCCTTGCTCCTTGCTTCTTGCTTCTTGCTCCTTGCTTCTTGCTCCTTGCTCTCTGCTATTACGCGTAATCTCTTGCTATTTGCAATGCCTGTTTCCGGTAACCACCATCAAACAAATAATAGTGGTTCAGCACATGGTATAACTGGTAAAGCCTGTTCCGTTCCCTCCACTCGGCAGGAAGCGGATGAACTTCGTTATATGCACTGTAAAATTGTTGTGAAAACCCACCGAACATCGTCATAATTCCCATTTCCATTTCGCGGTCGGCATAATACGAAGCAGGGTCGATTAGCGCCGGCCCTTTGGTTGTATTCATGTAATTCCCCGACCATAAATCGCCGTGAATAAGCGCCGGCACAGCATTTTTTGGAACTAGTTCCGGGATTTTATTGAGCAATCGATCGTAAACCTGTATTTCTCCTGCCGGAAGCGGCCTTTCCTTCTGTATCAGTTGCAGAAGAAAACCCAGCCGGTTGTCTCTGAAAAATTCAGCCCAGTTGGTTTTTAGAGAGTTATTTTGGGGAGTTGAACCGCAATAATTATTGTGGTAAAAACCAAATTTTTCGGCATAATATTTATGAATGGTGGCCAGCCCACGCCCCAGAATTTCATCGGAATTTCCCCTGCCGTAACCCGGTTCAAGATATTCCAGCACCAGAAATCCCGGAGAAGTATCAACTTCTTTGGCCGCAAAAACCTCAGGAACCACCAGTTGCCCGGCTGCGGCTTTCCGCAGCTCTTCCAGACTTTCGGCTTCGCGCAAAAACATATCGGCCATGCAGTTGCCGTTCCACTTCAGAAAAAAAGTGCCTGCACTGGTTTCAATTTTCGACGCATGGTTTATGCAGCCTCCTCCCAGCGAATCCGATGAATAAATTTTTACTTCCTCCCCAAATTTTTCAGAAAGATGAATTTCTACTTCATTTAAAACGGAATTATCTTTTTGAAAAAAATGCATAACTGATGATTTTCAAAAATTTTACTGGTTCCATCGTATTCCTTTTAAAAATCAATTTGATTCCATTTTTATCTTCCCGATAAAACTTCCTTTTCGTATTTTTGAACTTCTGCAATATAATCAGCGCCTGCCGGAACTCCTTCAATTAAACAGTAATAATCCCAGACAGCACCAAACGGCATGGTTTTCAACTCTTCCAGCATGGCAAGGCGTTCAAATAATTTTCCCTCTTCCTCATACTTCAGCAAATGGGAAACAGGTTCCAGGGCAGCAATTAAAAAAGCCTTTTGAACTGCCCGTGTACCAATCACATACGCTCCTATCCGGTTAATCGAAGCATCGAAAAAGTCGAGACCGACATTCACCCGGCTGAAAAAATCATTCCTGACAATTTCAGAGGCAATTAACTGCACCTCTTCATTCAGGGTTACCACGTGGTCGGAATCCCAACGGACAGGCCGTGTAACATGCAACAGAATTTCGTCCACAAACTGAAGAACCGATGAAATTTTATCGCCAACTACCTCGGTGGGATGAAAATGTCCGTTATCCAGACAAATCAGCTTGTTGTTTTTAATGGCATATCCCAGATAGTAATCGTGCGAACCAACGGTCATGGCTTCGGCGCCAATGCCAAACAGCTTGCTTTCTATGGCATCCTTCATGTACTCTTTCGGATATTCCTTTTCATAACCCTCATTGAGCGATTTGGTTAAGATTGTACGGTAACCGTTTCTGTCAACCGGAGTATCTTTAGAGCCATCCGGAATCCAGGTATTGTGAACACAGGGCTTGCCCAGCTGTTTTCCGATTTCCGCAGAAATCTCACGACACCGTTTTAAATGTTCGACCCAAAAACTGCGGACTTTTTCGTCTTTGGAGGATAGCGTAAAACCTGAATCGGCCAAAGGATGGGAAAAATAGGTGCCGTTGAAATCCATCCCCATGCCGTGCTTTTTACACCAGTCAATCCAGCTTTGAAAATGCTTTACTTCAATCTGATTCCGGTCAACAAACTGACTGCCGAAATCTCCGTAGCTGGCATGCAGGTTTAACCGCTGCTTACCGGGCAGCAGGGAAATCACTTTTTCCAAATCGGAACGCATTTCAGCAATGCTGCGGGCCTTCCCCGGATAATTTCCGGTTGCCTGAATACCACCCCCCGACAAGGTGGAGTCGGGAGTTTCGAAACCGCCAACATCATCGGTTTGCCAGCAATGCAGCGAAATAACCACTTGTTTCATTTTCTCAATGGCAGCATCGGTATCGACGCCAATGGCTGCATACTGTTCTTTGGCTAACTCATAAGCCTTTTTAATATTGATTGTACTCATAATCTTTTGTATTTAATTTTAATTTATATCACAATGAATAACTGAACCGGTATTCACCAGAACCTAATTTCAGAGTTACACCTCCATCAATTTGAGCAGCATTAACAAAATCGCTTTTCAGAGGTGACGAATTAAGTAAAACCCTTTCGAGATCGGCTGAAGGAAGGGTAATTGTTGCCGAAGTATTTGCAGGAATGCTCACATCATAAAACATTTGGTTTCCTTCAATTTTCCAATCTGATTTAATTTCACCGTACATCGATTTGTAAACTGCTTTGGCATTGGTGAGACCACCACCGGGATGCGGAGTAAGAAAAAAGTGCTTATAACCGGGATTTTCAGGGTCGATTTGAATGCCGGCCACATAATTGTAGAGCCACTCGCCAATGGCGCCGTAAGCATAATGGTTAAAACTGTTCATTCCAGCATTCTGGAAAGTTCCGTCCGGTTTCTGGCCATCCCAACGTTCCCAAATGGTTGTTGCTCCCCGGGTTACAGGGTAAAGCCACGACGGATAATCTTTCCGGTTCAGCAGCATAAATGCCAAATCTTCATATCCGTGATTGGAAAGGGTTTTGCAGAGCAACGGAGTTCCCACAAAACCGGTGGTAAGATGTTTGAATTTATCCACATCACCGGCCAGGTATTCCGCGGCCCTGGGAACGAGGTTTTCGGGAAGGAGGTTGAATGCCAATGCCAGCGAATAAGCCGTTTGCGTATGCGAAACCAATCTTCCGGCAGGTGTAACAAATTCATTTATAAAAGCGTTCTTTACTTTCCCTGAAAGCTCAGCGTACTTTTCAGCGTCACCAGATTTTCCCAAAATTCCTGCAATTTTCGCGAGCAATCTGCTTGAATAGGAAAAATAAGCGGTTGCAATCAAATCTTTTTCGGTGGTTGCGCCTGGATAATCGGAACGGGTGGTTGCAAAAGCCAGCCAGTCGCCGTAATGGGTATCGCCAATCCAAAGGTAATCGTCGCCAGCGCGGTTTTTCATGTATTCCACCCACGCTTTCATACTGGGGTACTGCTCTTCCAGAATCCTTTTATCGCCATAAGCGAGATAGGTTTGCCACGGAACAATTAAGGCCGCATCGGCCCAGGCAGTTGAACCACCGGCTCCGTTCAACACATCGGGAACCACATGATTCACCTTACCGTCAGTTCCCTGGTCGGCAGCTACATCTTTCATCCACTTGGTATAAAACGGAGCTACATTGAAATTGAACGCTGCAGTTGGCGCAAACACCTGGGCGTCGCCCGTCCAGCCCAGCCGTTCGTCGCGCTGCGGACAGTCGGTCGGCACATCCAGAAAATTCCCCTTTTGTCCCCATTGAATATTGTGTTGCAATTGATTGATGAGCGGATCGGAGCAGGCAAAAGTTCCTGTGGGTTCCATGTCGGAATAAATTACTACTCCTGTAATGTTATCCAGTTGCGGTGTTCCGGGGAAATCTTCAATTTTCACATACCTGAAACCATGGAAAGTAAAACGGGGCTCATAAATTTCTTCTCCATCGCCTTTCAAAAAATACACATCGGTTGCTTTGGCGGCACGCAGGTTTTCAGTGTAAAAATTGCCTTCCTTGTCCAGCACTTCGGCAAACTTAAGCGTAACCGCGTGGCCACGATTTCCTTTAACTTTCAAACGCACCCAGCCCACCATATTCTGGCCCATGTCGAAAACGGTTTCACCTTTGGGCGTGGTAATTATTTCGATGGGCAAAATTTCTTCCACAGCTTTTACCGGAACGCCCTGTGGGGCGATCAGAATATCTTTGGGATGATCCAGTTTCGCAACTTTTCCCCAGTTGCTGTCGTCAAAGGAAGCCGTTGCCCAGCCAGGCATTTCCAGGCGTGCATCATAGGTTTCTCCATTGTATATATCGGAAAAAATGATTGGCCCTGTGGTAGCGCTCCAGCTTTCGTCTGTACCGATTGTTTCGGTTGTACCATCAGAATATGCAATCTGAAGTTGGGCAATCAACGCCAGTTTGTCGCCGTAATAGTTGCGCTGATTCCGAAATCCGATATTTCCACGGTACCAGCCATCGCCCAAAATCGCACCCAGCGCATTATTTGCCTGCAACATAGAAGTAACATCGTAAGTTTGGTACTGAATGCGGTTTTTATAACTGGTCCAGCCGGGTGTAAACAGTTCGTCGCCCACTTTTTCTCCGTTCAGGTAAAGCTCATATAAACCCAGTGCAGAGACATAAATCCTTGCCGATTTTACGCTTTTGGAAGCAACAAACTCTTTTCGCAAAAAGTGGCTGGGTTTTGAACCTTCCATTTCCTTTTCATTCTCCATGGTAATCCACGAAGCCGTCCAAAGTTCAGGCGTGGTAAGCCCCATTTCCCAATAAGCAGGTTCGCTCCATTTTGTGGCTTTGTTCTGGTTGTCCCAAATGCGCACCTGCCAGTAAACACGCTGCATTGGAGCGAGTTCCGGCCCCTGGTATTCCACGTTTACCGACTGATTGCTATCCACTTTCCCCGACTCCCAAATAAGCCGGTTTTTCCTTTTCAGATTTGCAGGTGAATCGGCCACCCTGATTTCGTAAGCTGTTTGAAGCACATTCTGCTGATCAGAAAAAATCTTCCAGCTTAATCGCGGTTTTTGAACATCGATACCCACCGGATTGGTGTGGTATTCACAAACCAGTTCGTTTATCCAGGTATTTCCTAAAGCAGAAAAACTTAAACTACTGATTATAAAGCCAATAGCAAAAAATTTTACCCTGTGAATTATTCGTCTCATAATTATATTGTTTTAATTTAAACTCACTACAAAAGTGGACAGTATTAATACTACAATCCCAACTATTAGTATAACCATTGTTTTTGTTGAAGCACCTTTCCACTCTTTCAGAAAAATTCCCCAGATATTACTTAATGCAATATTCATGGCCATTAAAATACTCCAGGCAAAAACACTCATTTCAACCGGCAACTGACTTTTCCCCATTCCGAAGAAATGAAACTGGAGGAACCATAAAAACCCAGCCAGGAATGTAAAAAAGATATTATTCAAAAAAATTCCCGGAGAAACCGAAAGGTAATCCTTTCCTGACCCGTTTTTAATGTTAAGATAGACACAATATATTACATTGGTAAAAAAACCACCTGTTAGTATAAAAATCATAGATGGATTATTTACATATAATGGATTTGTACCAAACCTTGCAGCTACTTCGGCGATGGGACTTGCTGCTTCGATTCCAAAATTCATACTGGCGCTCATTACGCCAGCCAGAATTGCAATTAAAAGTCCTTTCTTTAATGCAAACTCCTTAATTGCTGATTTTTTTTCTTCTTCTGACAAGCCTTTTGTTTTTAATGAACCTGCATAACCAATTATTGCTATACCGGCAATACAAATTGCTACACCAACCAGCGTTAGTATTCCAGCGCTCGATGCAAAAAGATTTTCACCTGCTACTATTGGAGGAATAAGTGTGCCAAATGCAGCACAGAAGCCAAGTGCAATGCTTTGTCCCAAGGCAACCCCAAGATAACGGATGCTCAAACCAAACGTGAGCCCTCCTATTCCCCATAAAGCGCCAAAAAACATGGCCAACCATTTAGCCCTGGCAGGAGATTGTGAAAGAATTTCAATCAATGTTCCTCCCGGAACTGTAAAAATGGCAAATACCCAGGGAGCTATTAACCATGCAGCTACTCCCTGAATCAGCCAATAGGATTCCCATGACCAGTCCTTGACTTTTTTTAAAGGCACATAAAAACTGGCTGCACCAATCGAGCCAATTGCAATTAAAAATATTCCAAATACAGGATTCATAATTTTAAAATATTGGGTTAATAAATATCGCTTCCCTATTGAAATTCAAAATTAAATGCATTTTTTCTTCAAATCAATACACAAAATGGCAAAATATTTATATTTTTTGGCATTTAATAATGAAAGATTTCTTTAAATATCTGACAATAAGCGAGGAAGATATAAACTGGGGTTTATATTTAAATGTTGCCGGAACTGCAAAAATACTACCGGAAACCCAATACCCTCCAACCGAGCATCCTTCAGGATATTTTTTTAAGTGGGAGTCAGGTCGGATTTTAAACGAATATCAATTGGTTTACATAACAGAAGGCGCCGGAGTATTTGAAAATAATTACGGGAAAACTACACTTAAACCTGGCTCACTTATAATTATTCGTCCGGATGAATGGCACCGCTATCGTCCCATTAGCAAAACCGGATGGATAGAAAACTACATAGGCTTTAATGGATTAATCGCAAAAAAAATTTTCACAAATTCTGTTCTTTCGTCTTTTTTATCTGTCGTTCAATGTGGAATCAAAGAAGAAATCATTGATTTGTATTTAAAAATATTTGACCTGGTTGAAAAAGAAATACCCGGTTTTCAACAAATAACATCCGGAATGATAGTGGAACTGTTAGGCTATATCAGGTCGTTTGAAAAACAAAAAGGATTCTCAGGCAATCCGGTTGTAAAAATAATAGAAGAGGTTAGGTTTTTAATGAGACAAAATTCTGAAAATCAGATAAATTTTGAAAATATTGCAAAACAATATAACATCAGTTATTCTTGCTTCCGGAAAATGTTTAAAAAATATACCGGCGTTTCACCCGGACAATACCATTTACAGCTAAAATTAATCCGTGCCAAAGAATTATTGGTATCGACAAACAAAAACATTAAAGAAATAAGTATCGAATTGGGATTTCAAACCATCCACTATTTTAGTCTCTTTTTCAAAAAAAAAACAGGTTTAACCCCAACAGAATTCAGGAGCCTTAATAACAGAAGCGTATTATAAATACCTTTTCGGAGCAGAATATTACAACTTTTTTATTAGTTAAAAATGTTGAATAAATTCATTTAATAAAACTATATTTGCCCATCGAGCTAACAGACCAGCCGTGGAAGACATATACATTTGGAAAGAAATAAAGCAGAACAGTAAAAAAGCCCTCAGGAGGTTGCACGATAAATACTTCCATCAAATGTACCTGTATGCTTCCAAATCGACCAACGGAAATGAAGGGTTGGCCGAAGAACTGGTTTCCGACTGCTTCATCAAACTGTGGGAGGAGCGGAAAAAGATTGAAATCCACGATTCGGTAAAGCGCTATCTTTTTCTGATGCTTCACAACCACATCATCGACCATCATCGCAAGAAAAGGCCACTGACCGAACCGCTCGAAAAGGATTTCATAGCTCCCGGCAATGAAAAATTCTTCGACGACCAAAAGCAATATGCCCGTTTGTACCTGGCACTAAAAAAACTGCCCGACCAGTGCCGGAAAGTGCTTGAGCTGTCTGTTTTCGAATCTTTATCCTACCAGGAAATCGCCGACCAACTGCACATTTCCAAAAACACGGTAAAAACCCAGGTGGGCCGGGCTTACAAACATTTGCGCGAAATGCTCGACCCGAAGGATTTTAATTTCTTTTTGGTGATAAGGAGAAGGAGAGACTAAAACCACCCCCATCCGGCCTACCGCGCCCCTGGCCGGATGACCCCTCCTAAAAAACAGGAGGGGAAAATTCGTAGTTGGGATTTATTAACGGTTTCAAAATATTCTACCGCAAAATAATATAGTTAGCACGAATTTCTCCTCCTAACCAATTTCTTACCTGTTGGTTAGAAGGAATGGCATCCGCCGGCTGGCGGATGACGAGGTGGTTCTTTTCTGAAAAAAATTGCAACCACCCCTGCCCCGCAAATGCGGGACTTTCCCCTCCTTGACAAAAAGGAGGGGAAATTCGTAGCCGGGATTTTTTTTAACGGTTTCAAAATAATTTACTGCAAAATTTAATCATAGCTCGAATTTCTCCCCCTTGCAGGAGGAGTACCACGGCTTGCCGGGGGGAGGTGGTGGTTCTTAATTCCATTTGAAATATTTTATACAGATTATATTTAAAAACCACCCCCACCGGGCCTTCTATAGCCCAACGGCCCGGCGACCCCTCCTTGAAAAGGCGGGGAAAGTTCATAGCTGGGATTATTTATCAGATTCAAAATATTGTACCGAAAATTTGCCATAAGCACGAATTTCTCCTCCTTGCAGGAGGAGTACCACGGCTTGCCGGGGGGAGATGGTGGTTCTTAATTCCATTTCAGCATTTCATAGACGCTGACAGTCCGCCAATTGGCGGAGCTGTCAGGTCAAACCCTGCTGAAAAGTGATTGCAATACGCCAGGTCATTGCAAATCGTTATAAATCACAACCATTCTCAATAAATCTCCACCTAATCTCCACCTAATCTCCACCTAATCTCCACCTAATCTCCACCTAATCTCCACCTAATCTCCACCTAATCTCCATAAATCTCCACTTAATCTCTACAAATCACCACCTAATCTCCATAAATAAATCCCCACTTAATCTCTACCTAATCACAATTAATCCCTACAAATCTCTTTCAATCTCAACAAATCCCAAATTTTTTCACATCTACAATCTGTTGGAAAATAACTCATTACACCCCGCCCCTCAACTTTTCCCAAAAAAACTCCCCATTCCTGTCACCCTGCTCCGGTCATTTTTTCGTCTTTTAACCAAAGGCAACCGATAAAACTACACCCGGTTGTTCATAGATTAAGTTAGTAATAAGACATAAAGAACGGCTGGGAAGCCAGTCGTTCTTTATCGCAGCAAAAATGGAATGAACGAATCGAACGAATATAAAATCTGGGAACTCTCCGCTTCAAAGGTTCACAATGAGGCAAATCCAACAGAAAAAACAGAGCTGGAAGAGCTTTTGAAGCATCCCGGAAACCGGAAAATTTACGACGATGTAAACCATTTCCACCGAAAACTCCCAAAAACAGAGCCATTAGCCCAAAGTTCCGCAAGTCGTTCCTGGCAGAGGATAACGCGATACTTCAGTAACAAAAAGGTCAGGCTCTATCTGAACATCACCAAATACGCGGCCATTGTTATTCTGGCTTTCGGTATCGGTACTCTGTTCCACGTCAACTGGAAACCGGTTCCGGAAACTCCGCCGGTTTATACGGAAATCTTTGTACCGCTGGGACAAATGTCGGAAATCACGTTATACGACGGCACACACGTGTGGCTTAACTCGGGAACCACACTGCGCTATGCCGACAACTTCGGAAAACAGGCGCGCAAGGTGGAACTCACGGGCGAAGCATTTTTCAAAGTAAAAAAAGGAGAAATACCTTTTCGCGTGAAAATTAAAAACAACGAGGTGGAGGTGCTCGGAACCACGTTTGCCACCGAAGCCTATTCCGACGAGGATTTCAGCCGGGTAACACTTGTGGAGGGCGCCGTACAGTTAAATGATACCAATGGCAGATTTTTAAAACAAATATCTCCGAATCAGCAGGTAACCCTGCCCGACGACTCCCGGAAAAAAATAAAAACAGCCGAGGTAAATACGACCTTTTACGAAAGCTGGATAAACGGCGAAATTAAATTCGACGACGAATGTCTGGCCGACGTGGCCCGCCGGATGGAACGCTGGTATAACGTGGAGATCCGGTTCACCAGCGAGGAAGCCCGGAACATAAAATTTACCGGTACCGTGTTGAAAAACAAACCCATCGACCAGTCGATGAAAGCGATATGTGTGCTTTTGCGACTTGAAGCAGAATTTAAAAGCAACCTGGATACCAAAGATGTAATAACCATTTCAAAAAAATAAGTGCCTATGGAGAACTGAAATCTAAACGAAAAGTAAAAGAGATTAAAGTAAGAAACGGCGGATATGCCCCACATACCCACCGTTAAATTTTAAACAATTTGTAAAAATCATTAAAACATGTAAATTTATGGAAAATCTAAAAAACCAGGCCGGTTTTAACCGACTTTTGAAAAAATTGTTACTAAAAATGAAATTAACGTTAACAATCTTTTTGTTCTGCCTGGCGGGAGCTGCCGCTTCCACCTATTCCCAAAATACCCGCCTCGACATTAAACTGGAGAACGGGAACATGGTAGAACTTATCAAACAAATCGAGGCGAAAAGCGAGTTCATGTTTTATTACCAAAAGGATGAACTCAGCGAACTGGACGACCTGACAGTGGAAGCCAACAATGCCACCGTGATGGAAATCCTTGACCAGGTGACCAAAGGTACCGGATTCGATTATACCGTCATCGAGCGCTACATTGTGGTCCGTAAAGTAGGTGATGACTTTGGAAACGATTTTCTGGCCACTGCCCGGGAAAATATAGCTGCCCAGCAACGGGCCGTTTCCGGGAGAGTAACGGATTCCGGCAATCAACCGTTGCCCGGTGTTACCGTTGTGATAAAAGGGACTACCCAAGGTACCGTTACTAATGCCGATGGAGATTATACGCTGACTAATGTTCCGGATGATGCAACGCTTGTGTTTTCGTTTGTGGGGATGCGGACACAGGAGGTGGTTGTAGGAAACCAGACGAATATCAATGTTAGCATGGAAGAAGAGACGATTGGGATTGAAGAGGTAGTTGCTATAGGATACGGAGTACAAAGAAAAGAGACTCTTTCTGGTTCCGTGTCAGCAATACAGTCAGAAGAAATTATTTCTACAAAATCAGAAAACTTGATCAATAACATTCAAGGGAAAGTCCCAGGATTACAAATAAGGCAAAGAACCGGAGAACCAGGTGTATTCGATAATCTAGTAAGTATAAGAGGATATGGAAATCCTTTAATAGTTATAGATGGAGTTACAAGAGATGGAGTTAGTGAGTTTGCTCAGCTTAATCCTGATGATGTTGAAAGTATTTCGATTTTAAAAGATGCTTCAGCTGCTATTTATGGGATGAATGCAGCAAATGGCGTCATAATAGTTACGACAAAAAAAGGGAAAAGAGGAGAAATGTCTGTTTCTTACTCTGGATTGTATGGCATTAAGGGAGCAACAGGGCTTGAACAAACTGTAGATGCATACACATACCGTTTGATGAGGAATGAAATGGACAAAAACATTAGAAATGCTCCATATTATAGTGAAGAAATTCTTGAAAAATATCGGCTTGGTGAACCTGGATATACTGACACAGACTGGATAGATCTTTGTCTTTATGATTGGGTTTCACAACAACAACACACTGTTTCAGTCAGGGGTGGCTCAGAGAAAGTGAGGTACTTTTCAAGCCTGGGATATACTGAAGATAACGGACTATTAAAAAGTGATATCCAAAAATATCGCAGATACAATTTCAGGTCAACAACTACTGCTGATCTCTCTGATAACTTAGAATTAAATGTATCCGTCTCAGGAAGGTTCAGCGAACAACAACAACCAAGAAATGATTTTCTTTGGGTGTTTAAACCAATCATGGTTAATGATCGGGGACAAAATTATCACACTATTGCAAATGAAGAACACATGACTGCTCTGCCACCTGAAAACACGAATCCTTACGCTATGATGCATGAGGAATGGGATGGATACAGAAGAAATAATGTTTTTCAATATCAGTCAACACTTGAAATAATTTACAAAACACCTTTTATTGAAGGATTAAAGGCAACGGGATTAGCTGCTTATGATGGGAATATTGATAATAGTGCAAGATTACAAAAGGCTTATGGTTTATATGATTACTATACTGACCAACGACAAACCACTTATGGTTCAGACAGGTACCAAAGCACAATGTTTCTTTATAACAGGCTTCATCTCAGGGGTCAACTTGATTATAATCTTTCAGTTAACGAACATAATTTCAACTTTCTCGCAGTTACTGAATTGACACGAACACGCTCAGACAGGCTTCAAGGCGAACGATATTATTCAGACTTGTACACACATGATATAATCGATCAAGGGTCATCAACTACAGCGACAAATAGTGGTTATAGAAGATTTGGAATTTTAGCAGCTTATTTAGCCAGAGTCAATTATGATTATAAAAGTAAATATTTACTTGAGGCTGTTGCAAGATATGATGGTTCATACAGATATGCCCCTGCACAACGTTGGGCCTTTTTTCCTTCTATAAGTTTAGGTTGGAGAATTTCAGAAGAATCATTTATTTCGGAAAACTTACCTTTTATAGACAACTTGAAGCTAAGAGTATCTTATGGGGAAAGCGGAAGAGATGTAGGTAATGCATTCGAATACATCGCTGGTTATTCCGGTAGTAGTGCCAGTGCATATGCATTCAACCCTGGTGAGCTTACTGTGGGGATGACCGCACCTGGCGTTGTAAATGAAAACCTAACATGGATTACTTCAGAAACTTCCAATATTGGAATTGATTTCGATTTTTGGAATGGAAAATTCGGTGGAGCAATAGATGTTTTTCAAAGGAAGAACACAGGATTACTGGCAACAAGGATTCAGTCGGTACCAAACACGTTTGGTGCTTCCTTCCCCCAGGAAAATATTGATTCTGATCTAAACCATGGCATAGAAATTATGTTCTCACATAGAGGTAAAATAGGTAGTGATATTTCATATAAAGTTAGTGCCAACACAACCTATTCACGACTAAAAAGATTACATGTGGAAAGGGCTGAATTCAATAGTTCGTGGGATAGGTGGAGAAACGGTAACGAAAACCGCTATACTGGCAGAATGTTAAATCACGAATACGATGGAAGATATACCTCATTGGAACAATACGAAACTGCTCCTCTCATGGGCGGTACTCAAGGAAATTCCAGAATGCTGCCAGGTAGCTTTGCTATTATTGACATGGATGGTAATGGGATTATTAATAATGACGACAGGACATACAATCATTGGTCTTTTGGAAATATCAATCCACCGCTTCAATATGGATTAACATTGGCTGGCACTTATAAAACCTTCGATTTGAATGTGCTTTTGCAGGGAGCAGCCCTTTATACCATTAATTTTCGCAATAATGACATTTGGGGATATGGCCGTTATCCAAGTTTGCATGAAAGGTTCTTAGACAGATGGCATACAAAAAATCCAGAAGGTGACCCATATGATCCTACCACAGAATGGATTGAGGGTTATTATCCAGCATTAAGAACTAATACGAGCAATACAACAGATGGAATGAGAGTTGATGTATGGACACCACCAGCTACTTATTTAAGGTTAAAAAGCGTGGAAGTTGGATACAATCTTCCCCAGGGATTTGCCAGAAAAATAGGGATGAAAAACGCTCGATTATTTCTTAATGGATTTAATCTTTACACATTCACCCGGAAAGAGTTAAAACAGATTGACCCGGAAAAACAGGAATATGACTGGGATGCAAATTTAACTTATCCGCTCATGAAGTCATTTAATTTAGGTCTTAACCTTAACTTTTAAATTTTTTGAATTATGAATCGAAAATTTTTATATATTATAGGACTAAGCTTGGTTCTGTCTATTACTAATTGTACAGACATGCTTGAACTTGAACCTTTGGACAAGGTTTCAAGCGAACAACTTCTTTCGAGTCAGGGAGGTATTAAAACTTTACTTGCCCGAATTTATAACAGAATGCCAGTGGAGGATTTTAATTATGTACCTAATAGTGGATTTAATCGTAGAGGATGGAGCGGAATAGGTGGTTCAATTTTAATGACATCCTTTTATACCGACGAGAGTTACAGAAGTGATGGTACAGGTATTGGCCCTGTAACGAACCACTATTGGCCTTATGATGATATCCGTGAGGTAAATCTATTTTTTGAAAGTTTGGAGCAAGTAAAAGAAACTATGCGCGAAAGTCAATACTTACAACTAAAAAGTGAAGCTCATTTTATACGTGCATATATGTATTTTGCTTTAGCCAAGAGATATGGAGGAGTCCCTATAATTGACCGTGTTTTAGACAGTGAATATGTGCCGGGAAGTGACAATTCTAATTTGTACATTCCCCGAAGTACCGAAAAAGCTACATGGGAATTTATATTAAATGAGTGCGATTTGGCCATTGAAAATCTGCCAGAAACACTTTCTTCTGAAGATGGCATTTATAGAGCGAGTAAATGGGCTGCCTATGGATTAAAATCAAGAGCTGCACTTTTTGCTGCTTCAGTAGCAAAATATTGGGAAAATGCTCCCCTTACAGGTGAGGCAGTAAATCAAAATTTGGTTGGAATGAATTCATCGGATGCAAGCTTTTTTTATCAGGCATGCCTTGATGCTTCTGCAACCATAATTAATAATTCAGGAAAAAGTTTGTATATGCCAAATCCAGCAACACCACAAGATGCTGCAAATAATTTCTATAATCTATTTCTAACAGACAATAATGAAATATTATTTAAAAAGCATTTTCTTGATGGAACTGTTGTTGCTAATCAGGGTCACAGCTTTGACGTATTTTACAATCCTGCACAAACGAATCCAGGCTTTCACAAATTTGGTCGTTTTAATCCCACATTAGACATTGTTGATATTTTTGAAAATTACACAGATAACGGACTTGGAGAAAGTGCAAAAATTATTACCAGAGAAGATGGTAATGAGGATTATACAATAGCTAATCCAACTGAAATTGACATTAATTTACCATTTAAGAAATATGATAATTTGATTGATCCATTTCTTGACAAAGATGCTCGAATGTGGGCCAGCATAATTGTACCGGGTTCTGATTGGAAAGGAGTAAGAATTATTATTCAAGGAGGATTAATTAAATCAACTGGCGAAAAATTAATTTATACTGACGGTTCTGCAACTGGCCTTGATGGAAATACATACTACTCCTATGGAGGTGAAGGAATAACAAGTTATTCAGGATTTAGAGGATTGGGACAAGGAGATGATGCCAATTATACCAGCTCAGGTTTTTCAATTAAGAAGTATTTAAGAGAGGGAGTAAGCGTAATTGGACAAATGGAATCATCAGATACTGATTGGATTGATATCCGATTAGCTGAGATATATTTGAATTATGCTGAGGCGACCGTTGAGAGTGGACAAGGGGATTTAACTTTGGCAGCCAAGCTAATTAATGATCTTCGAAGAAGAGCTGGGCATCAAGACAATATTCCACTTACACTGGAAAATGTATTAAAAGAACGTCGTATTGAATTAGCATTTGAAGGTAAAAGATACTGGGATTTAGTTAGAAGAAGAGATTTTCATCAATTGTTTGCCCAAACAAGAAGAAAGGCTCTGATACCAATCCTTGATCTACGCGATGAAAATCCTAAATATATTTTCGTAAGAGCGAATAATTATAACGATGAAAATGCAGGAGGAAGGACATTCCAACCCTATATGTACTATTTGCCAATTCCTGGCAGAAACACAAATGATTTGGTTGAAAACCCACAATATTAATTAACAATAAAAACAAATAATATGAAAAGGATAATTAATATTACAATACTAATATCTTGCCTAATAATATCATTAATTTCATGTGAAATTGATAATTACGAAGGACCTAACGCTTCATTTTATGGCAGTATAATTGATAATGAAACTGGAGCATTAGTAGGAACAGAACTCATAAATGGATCTACAATTCGCGCTTTTGAACAGGGATTTGAGACTCCAGTTGCTCAAACCTGGCTTATAAAAAATACAGGTGAATTTCGCAATGATATGGTTTTTGCAGGAACTTATAATTTTGATTTAAGTAATGGGAATTTTTATCCAATTAGTGTTGAAAATTTTAAAATTAATTCTGGTGATAATCAGCATGACTTTAGAGTAACTCCTTATATAAGGATAAAAAATGTAAATATTTCACATTCAAACAATCAAATTATTGCTACTTTCAGTTTAGAAGCGGGTGAACCAGAAGTCAAGGTTAAGTCTATAAGGCTATATGCTTTCACTGATATGCATGTTGGTGAAAATATTAAGTTTAGCACTTCGGGGACTAATTTTCTGCAAAATTTTAGTCCATCAAAAACAATTGACAATTCAGTGTACACACTAACCATTGAGTTAGGTGAAAATGAAAATCATTTTAAATATAATCGTAACTATTACTTCAGAATTGGTGCTTTAGCTGATGTTACAGGAGTAGGGACTGTAAGACACAATTATTCAACTGTGGAAGTAATTCCATTATAACAAGTTTCACATGTAGAACCTTTATGTATTAAAGGTTCTACATTTCAATTAAATTTTAGCAGTATGATATTTCATCTGTCATATCTCTTTTATGAAATTTATTTCTTAAAAAAAACAATACAATGAGAATAATAAATATACAACATTCAGTTTTAAATATTGTATTTCTAAGTACAATGATTTTAGGATTTAATATCTTTTCTTATAGTCAAAAAATATCCCAAATGCCAATAGGCTATCCTTTTGAAAACACATTAGAATACGAATGGTCTCAAAAACAGGTAATTGAATCAAAACGTTTAGCAAATACTGAAAATCTCAATCAATGGGAGCACAAAGGCTATGGAACCCTAACTGTTTCAGATGAAAGATTTTTTCAAGGAGAAGCTTCTCTTTGTTTAGAATCTCCAACAAAGGGCAATCATTCAACTCTGGAAAAAGGAAGCGCAGGAAGACCTTGGGGGGTTTGTAGTGCATTTTTAAGGATACCCGAAGAAGATTGGTCTGACTGGAATAGAATCAGTTATTGGATTTATCCGGATTTGCCTGGATTTAAGGTAGTTTCAATAAGCATGGTTTTTCATAATGATGGTGAAGAAAAAGTTCCTGATATTTATGACAGGAATGGATTGAATTATCAGGTTCTCGAAAATCAGAAATGGAATAAAGTCTATTGGGAATTTGAACACTTGGGGAGAGAAAAGGTAACTGGCATTGAAATTCGTTACAGACTTCAAGGCAACGAACCCGGCGCAACTGAAATTGCCAAATATTTTATTGATGAAATTTTTATTGAAAAGGTTGAGCCAGACCATTATGAAGGCTGGAGTGTTGCTCCGGAACATATTGCCTACAACCACGTTGGGTATGTTCAAAATATGCAAAAAACAGCTCTTTCCTCCAATTTACAGGCAAAAAGTTTCTCACTGATAAATTTATTATCTAACGAAACGGTTATAGAAAAACCCATTATATCAAAAAAGACATCTATTGGAACATTCCAAGTAATGGATTTTAGTGAAGTGAACCAAATAGGCACGTATATTTTAAAAGCTGGGAATAAAGAAACCAAACCTTTTAGAATTGATACATTTGATGACATTTATAGAAGTTCAATAATAAAAACCATAAATCATTTTTACACTCAGCGTTGTGGAGATGATATCCCCGGCATTCACTCTGTTTGCCATCGTGATTGGACTGGAGTATATGGAGATCAAACCATTATTATTAACGGCGGTTGGCACGATGCTGGGGATTTATCTCAAGGTTTAGGTAATACAACTGTAGCAACTCATGCAATGTTTATGCTGGCGGATAAATTAAAGAAAACTGACCCTGGTTTATCTGCCCGTTTGATTGAAGAAGGTAAATGGGGGTTAGACTGGATTCTAAAAACCCGTTTTGATGATGGAGCCAGATTTAGGTTTTCAACTATGGACTTTTGGACAGATGGTATCATTGGCACTTTAGATGATGTTCCAAGCAAAGCCAGTATCTCACTGGAGAATTTATATTGTGCAAAAACTGAAGCAGTTGCAGCAATGGTTCTACAAAACGAAGATCCAATATTAGCGAGCTATGCCTTAAGAACAGCAAAAAAGGACTGGGCAGTTTCTATGGAAAACTTACGGAGGTTAAGCCCAGATTTGGCTGGAGCAGTCATTAATTCCTCACTTGAACTTTATAAAGCAACCTCTGAAGAAAAGTATAAGTCAACTGCAATTGCATATGGAGATAGCATAATAGCATGCCAACAGCAAGAAAATCTTGCTAAGGATATTTCTTTGAAAGGTTTCTTTTACACAAATGCAAAAAAAGAAAATATTCAACATTTCTCACATAAAAGCAGTGAACAGGAATCTGTTGTAGCACTTGTTCAACTTTGTGAATTTTTTCCTAACCATCTGAACAAACCAAAATGGGAAAACGCAATTCGTTTATACGCAAACTATTATAAGGAAATTTCAAAATTTACCGAGCCTTATTTCATGATACCAGCAGGAATTTATGATTTAACAAAAGCGAGGGATGAAGTTGAGAAGGAACAGATTAAAAGTGGATTTAAACTGAATGACCAGTTTTATTTAAAAATGTTTCCAACATGGACAAGCTTTAGGGGAAATAGTGGAACAATTTTGTCACAGGCAAAGGGATTAGCATCAATTGCTACTTATTTTGAAGATTTTGAACTATTAGAGCTAAGTTATAAGTCACTTGACTGGCACTTGGGGCTAAATCCATTTAATCAAAGTTTAATGTATGGAGAAGGATACCGGTATGCTGGACAATACAGTGTGACAAGCGGCAACCTGGTTGGAGGACTTCCTGTTGGTGTTCAGACTCATTTTAACAGAGATGAACCCTACTGGCCTGCAGAAAATTGCTATAACTGGAAAGAAATTTGGGTGTTTCCTTCAGCTCGCTGGTTGTGGCTTATGACTGATTTTCATCGATAGTAACAATTATTTATCAGAAGTAGAAACAAGAAAATTGCTACTTCAATTTTTAATTCTAAATTTCAATCACTTTGAAAAATAATATAATCTTGAGAGTCGGAAGATGTTATTTGTTGTTAATTCTGATATCAACTACCCTGACAGGAATTAGCCAAACAGCAAATATCTTAAAAAACAAGGAAGAAATTCTATCACCTGTTAACGATGAACCTTCTTTTTCAACCAAAGTTGGAGCTCAGCTACCATCCACAGGAATGTATCAGTTTCCCCCCTGGATTAGTCATGTGGCCACCGTGGCGCCCAATGTGCTTTGCATTGAAATTGATGCATGTAAAATCATCCCAAGAGTTCAAATTCCTTATACTCGAGTCCCCTCAGATGTTATTATAGAGGGGGGTGAAACCGGGCTTGGAGAGAAAAGAAATATGAGCGTTGTGCGCGATGGATTTCCCCTGGGAAATTTGGTTGGTAAGGATCGCAAGACCATTACGCTGCATGACAGGCTTATTGGAAAACATTTGGAAACAGATGTAGCAGATAAAACAAGCAGTTATACCATCAGTTCTCGAAGTGATAATAACTATAAGGAAGCACTCTCACCGGTAAAAGTATCGCGCAAAACGAAACCTACAAACTGGACCGATACTTCCTGGCAAACAGATCAAGAGCAACTTGGAACAGCAAAACATTTTATATATCTCGAATTGTCCCATTCACTAAAAGAAGGAAACACTTACCTCATCAATCTTCCCGAACTGAATTTAGACCGCTCAGCAATATATTATATTCATGATCCGGTTTATGCCCGTAGTGAAGCTGTACATGTTTCTCAAATTGGTTTTCGGGCAGATGATCCGGAAAAAAATGCTTTCTTGTCAATATGGATGGGAAATGGTGGTGGATATTCCTATCCTGAAGATATTGAGTTTTCACTCATCGATGATAAAACAAATGAAAAGGTTTATACAGGTAAAGGCATTTTGCATTGGAAAGCAGATGTTCCTGAAGGAATCGGCTCAGAAATCAACCACAGCGGCACTGATTTAATTCGTTTGGATTTCAGTGATTTCCAAAGTCCCGGGAGATATCGGGTGAGTGTTGAAGGAATCGGATGTGGTTACCCATTCAATATTGACGAAGAAAATACATGGAAACGGGCATTTGAAATTTCTATGAAAGGACACTTTAACCACCGCAGCGGCATTAACCTGTTGCCACCTTTCACTGATTTTTCACGGCCGCGCGTTTTTCATCCTGCTGATGGAGTAAAAGTTTACCAATCAACCACTTCTCTTTTAAACAGTGGAAACGGACTGAATGCAATGGGAACTGATAGAAATAATTTTGGTAATTTGGTAGCAGGCATAACGGATGAACTTGTTATGGAATCATGGGGAGGAATGATGGATGCAGGGGACTGGGACAGGCGAATTAATCACCTGTTTACCACAAGGCTTTATCTTGAGCTATTTGAATTGAACCCTGAATATTTTAAAGATATTGTACTAAACATTCCTGAATCCGGAAACGAAATTCCGGATATAGTCGATGAAGCATTGTTTGGGCTCGATATCTATCGTCGAATGCAGACACCCGAAGGAGGAATCCGTGGAGGTGCGGAGTCATCCGAACACCCCATCGAGGGCAGTACTTCCTGGCAGGAGACGCAAACAGTTCTGGCTTATGCACCTGACCATTGGTCAAGCTATCTGTATACCGGTGTTGCTGCCCGTGCCGCTTATGTTTTAAAGATGCTGGGGAAAAATGAGGAAGCCCAAATATGGGAGCAGAGTGCAGTAAAAGCAATGGAATGGGCTGAGGTTGAATATGAAAAATGGATTTCAGCACCTGAATATGCACAAGTCAGGGACCGTGCAAAAAATACCGTACCGACAGAACGAAATCTCGCAGCTGTCGAGCTTTACCGGCTGACTCTTGACGATCGCTGGCACCAGGTGTACCTTTCAACACAAAACCAGGAAAATAACCGTACGGAAGCTTCATTTGTTTATGCACGTTTGAATGAAAAACTGGTGAACAAAAAGGCCCGGGAAAATGCAGAAAAATCCGTCATCGCTGTCGCTGAACGCCTGGTAGAAATATCGGCAAACAATGCCTATGGAATTACTGCAGCATCGCCTGGCAGGCCAATTGGCGCATATTCATCCGCCTATACCATTCCTGCCGATCCCACACTTGTCCGGGCGCATCATCTGTCTGGCGATTCTAAATATCTGAAAACAATTCTCCGATCCACATTGTATGTTGCAGGAGCTAATCCAATGAATCTCAGTTTAACTACCGGATTGGGAGAAATATATGTTCAAAATCCGCTGCATGAAGATTCACGGCATACAGGAACGCCTGCGCCTCTTGGGATTACAGTTTTCGGACCGTTTGAGCTCTCCCAGGGTTATGCAAGAGCTGGTTCTGCTATGGAAACGAGAATTAATTCCTACTTAACACCTGGAGTAGCAAATTGGCCCACATCCGAATCATTTTTCGATGTGTTTTGGATTGTCCCGATGAATGAGTATGTAATTGACCGGCCACTTGGACAGGCAGCATACATTTGGGGATACCTTGCATCACGAAAAAATCTATAATTACTTAAGGATCTGTAAAACCAGTAAATCATGAAAAAATTAAACCAATTCCTCTTAAAAATCCTTTCACTTATTATTCTTCTTACTTTTGTTTCTTGTAAGAAAGATTGTTTAACCATACAGTTTGACAGTGAACAAGAAGTATCAGGAAAGAAGTTCGCCTTATCGGAAATTGCACCTGAACTCCCCCGAAATTGGGATGGTTACGAGTTTGTTGTTCTTGAATTTATGATTACCACTCCCCAAAGGTTTCATGTTGGTTTCACAACCGATGGTGGTTACAACGAACTAAGGGTTATGAGTTATACTCCAAACGGTTGGAATCGGCTTGCTATACCATTAAAATTTTATCGTGAGTTACCAGCTGCACGAAGCGATTTGGCAGCAACATTCAATCAACCGAGATCTACAGGATGGATTAACCTTTCCGGGAAAAGAAGTCCGTTAACGGGAATTGATTCTATTGGAATTAGAATGCATGCTCCCATTGGCGACCCTTTACTGAAACTTCGGTCAGTTACATTAGAAAAAGAAGATCCCGGAGACCTTTATCTGGGAGAAGAACCAATTGTGGATGAATATGGGCAATACAACCTTGGCGACTGGGAGGATAAAATTTATTCTTTAAATCAGTTACTGGAAGATTGGGATTCCGAAGATAATTTACCAACTCAAAATGAGCAGTTTAATTATTCAAAATTTGGTGGATATCAAAATGCTCGAATAGATAGTGGAACAGGTTTTTTTAGAACAGAAAAAATCAAAGACCACTGGTGGTTTGTTGATCCGGAGGGATTTCTTTTTCTGTCTGTAGGTGTAAATTGTATTGGGCCAGGGCGCGGAGGCGAAGCTCATAGAATCGATCAACGCCGAAACTTGTTCAAAGCTCTTCCATCTGAAGGCCAAGGGTTTAATTCCAACACACCAAATATAGCATCTTTCGGGACATGGAATCTATATCGACGATATGGTGAGAATTACCAGGAAGAATCAATCAAAAACATTTTTAACCGAATGGAAAGATGGGGAATCAATACTATTGCAAACTGGTCAAGCCCTGATGTGTATAATAAAAACCGCAAAGCATTCATACTCCAGTTACGAGGACTTGGCATCGATAGAAATTTAATGGGGCTGGCAGATGTTTTTGTTCCGGATTTCGAAGAAAGAATCGACAAAGCTGTAAAAACTTACGTGGAACCGAATAAAAACAATCCATGGCTGATAGGATATTTTACCTATAATGAGCCAGCTTGGCTAGGCCAGGAAATTAGGCTTTGTGAAATAATTCTTTCTGAAAACGATGATCGTCCTATTAAAAAGAAACTACTTAAACATCTGGAAAATAATGATACACCTGAATTAAGAAAAGCTTTTATCCACAACACTTTCAGAATCTTTATAGAAACAGTGGATACCGCATTAAAAAAACATTGTAATCATCTTAATTTAGGAATTCGTTTTGGTCATATTCCAGAAAATGAAATACTGGAAATCTGCAAAAATGTTTTTGATGTTTTTAGTTTTAATTCGTATGATTTATATCCCTCGCAAGAATCCATGAACCGATGTATGAAAATAACCCAAAAACCTATGATTATTGGCGAATACCATTTTGGAACAATAGATAGAGGCATGTCACAATCTTTATGGCAGGTAGATTCTCAAGAGGAACGAGGAGTAGCCTACCGCTATTATACTGAAAGAGCCTATTCCCACCCCGGACTCATTGGAACCGCTTACTTTCAATGGGCAGATCAGGATTTAACCGGACGCAGAAATGACGGTGAAAACCTCAACTGTGGATTGGTCGATGTAACAGACAGACCTTATAAATACCAGGTAGAGGCAATGATTGAAACTGCCAAAAATCTCTTTAGTATTCATTCAGGTGCAATCCGTCCTATTGATCAAATGCCAAGGAGAGCAAGAGGACACAGAGAATTTCCAGACCTTTGGGATGACTGACATAAAACGATAATACTCCTGCATTTCATTTAAAATTAGAATAATCAAAAATTATAATATCATGAAACCTATATGACAATTTTTTGACACCCACGAGAATGAAAATTGGGTGGGATGCGGGCGACACCATTTTATTGAGGATTCGTAATTTAGTTCTGGCATAAGCCACATAACTAAAAAAACGATAAAGATGGAAACACCGCAAGTAAGTTTTAAACAAGTCGTATCGCGCGGATGCGGGCTTGATGTACACAAGAAAGTGGTAGTAGCTACCATTGACGGTGAAGGGTTAAAAAAACAAACCCGGGAATTTGGCACCGTCACGAGTTCTTTGAAAGAATTGAGAGATTGGTTATTGGAGAATGGGATTACGCACGTGGCCATGGAAAGTACGGGCGTATTCTGGAAGCCTGTTTATAATATTTTAGAACCGGCTGGCATAACGGTTTGGGTTGTGAATGCCGCCCATGTGAAATACGTTCCGGGACATAAGACCGACAAAAAGGACAGCGCCTGGCTTTGTAAACTATTACTTGCCGGACTCCTTAAGCCGAGTTATATTCCGGCAAAAGAGCAGCGGGAATTACGTGATTTAACACGCTACCGGACAAAATTGATACAAAGCAATGCCTCGAACAAAAACCGGATTATCCGGATTTTGGAGGATGCCAACATTAAGTTGTCGAGTGTGTTGAGTTCCACAAACGGGGCAGTGGGCACAAAGCTGATAGACAAAATCTGTGATGGTCAGGAAATCACCATGCAGGATGTGGATGAAGTTTATCACAAAAAGCTGGCTGCTACCAAAGAAGAAATCTTTGAAGCCTGCCAGGGATTTATTACCGGACACCATGTGTATATGCTTCAAATCATCCGCCAGGAAATTGCAGGGACACAGCAGACCATCGAAAGCCTGACCCAGCGGATAAAAGAAGTTTTGTCGCCTTACGAAAATGCGTTGGAACTGCTCAAAAAAGTTCCGGGCATTAGTTCTAAAAGTGTTGAAGACCTTGTAGCCGAAATTGGGTTGGACATGGGTGTTTTTCCAACAGAGAAACATTTAGCCTCATGGGCCGGCATGTCTCCGGGAAACAACGAGAGCGCCGGTAAAAAAAAAGCGGACGGACAACCCGGGGAAACAAACAAGTTAAAGCTGTGCTAACCGAAATCGCATGGGCAGCCACAAGGACAAAAAACACGTTTTATCATGCAAGGTACCACAAACTGGCAGCGCGCAGGGGCAAAAAAAGGGCTTTAATTGCAGTAGGGCATTCAATCCTGAAGTCAGTTTATCACATCTTAAAGGAAAATTGTGATTACAAAGAACTGGGAGCAGAGTATTTAATCAGCAGGACAGAAGCAAAACGTAAAGCTTACCTGAAAAGCGAATTGGTCAAATTAGGCTATGCCGTTGAGCTAAAGGAATTGCCACCTGTAGAAAAAGCAGGATAACAACAAATCCATATGAAGGTCGATTTTTTCTGGCACCCGTTGTTTACGAATAACATCGAAGTCGCTCATGAAACTGACCTCAACAGCTAAGTACCCAGGAAAGTGCCGGGAGCACGCGTATGAAATTTTATAACTCTTAGCTGTTTTTTTATCGCTACCTCCAATAACCATGCATTTGCCATACCGACAAGTGCTCTCTTTTCTTTTGCTTTTTGTTTTGGAAATTATTGATTTTAAACAAGATATGGGCTTTTAAGGCTCATTTAACAGAAATTATTTACATATGAAATTAATATTTAATAAACTTTTTACCGCATGTGTATTTTTTGTATCCTTTTTATACCTTATAACAATTTTTCAGGGATGTAACAAAACCAACTCAAATGGTCAACTGACTGTTGTTTCTGATTCAATTTCCATACCTACTTATTTGGTAGATCCCCCGAATCCGATGCCCCGCTTTTATGAAGGCCGGGCACATCAGGGAGTACAAAGAAGAATGTATCCTTACCCCATGAATGATAATATGACCAATAACAAGGAGGATAAGAAGTATCATATTATTTATATAGAAAATGATTATTTAAAAATTGGAATTATTCCGAGTCTCGGCGGCAGAATTTATGAGGCTATCGATAAAACTAACAATTATGATTTTTTTTATAAAAATGACGTAATCAAACCCTCCCTTATTGGGATGATGGGATATTGGATTTCAGGAGGCAATGCAATTGGATTTCCACACCATCATGGCTCAAATACGGTTGCCCCAATGGATTATACCATTGAAAAGCATCAGGATGGAAGTGTTACTGTCTGGATGGCTTATACCGAACGACTCCATAGAACCAGATTGTTCTATGGATTCACTGTATATCCTGATTTATCTATTGTGGAAATGACTGCACGCCCTGCCAATCCAACTCCGGTTGTAAATTCATTCCTTTACTGGGCAAATCCTTCGGTACATGCCGATACCAACTACCAGGTTATTTTCCCGCCATCGGTTGAATACGTCACACAGCATCATAAAAGCGAAATGACAACCTGGCCAATTGCCGACAGGCGTTATAACCGCTTTGATTATACAGGAAATGATATAAGCATGTGGAAAAATACCGGAGTTCCATCTTCCTTCTTTTCATGGAATCCTCAGGAAGATTTTTTTGGAGGTTACGACCATGGCAAACAAGCAGGTACGGCATGGGTTGGTAATCATCACATATGCCCAGGCATGAAGTATTGGGCTGACGGCAACAACGCTGCTGGCAGAAGAATCAACGATGGACTTACTGACAAAAGTGGTAGGTATATTGAATTGATGGCTGGTGCCTATACCGATAACCAACCCGATTACAGTTGGCTTCAACCCTACGAAAGCAAAGATATTACTATGACCTGGTTTCCAATCCGCCAATTGGGTGGATTAAAACAGGCCAACCGAAATGCGGCACTAAACCTTACTGCCGATGAGAATAATAAGGTTTCCGTACGAATGAATACTACAAGACTTTTTAAGAAGGCAAAAATAGTAGTGACTTATGATGGTGAGAAAATAATTGATGAGACCATTACAATAAGTCCGGCCCTCCCATTTATCAGGGATATTGAAATGAACGAAGTCCCGATAAAAAAGAAATTAAAATGTTCATTGTATGATGCATCTGGAGAATTATTGCTTGAGTATCAACCTGCACCTCCATTAAACAAACCCATGCCGGAACCCTTAGCATCACCGGAGATTCCGGAGGAAGTAAAAACAGTTGAAGAATTGTACTTAAATGGATTAAGGCTAGACCAGTTCCACAATGCTTCCATTTCTTCTTACCCTTACTATGAAGAAGCCCTGAAAAGAGACCCTGGCGATTACAGAGTAAATACGCAGCTTGGAATTTTATATATCAAAAGAAAAATGTTTGAACAGGCAGAAAAACATTTACAAACTGCTGTTGACAGAATCACTATGCGTTATACACGCCCCAAGGATAGTGAAGCACTTTATTACCTCGGAATCGCTCAAAAAAGGCTTCATAAAAATATAAAAGCTTATGACAATTTCTACGATGCCACGTGGAATGCCGGATGGCATACACAAGCATACCAGCAGTTGGCAGAACTTGATTGTACGAACGGTGATTATGAAACCGCGCTTGACCATATTAACCGGGCCATTAGCACAAATATTAATAATAATACAGCATTAGCTCTTAAAATCACTATTTTAAGAAAGCTGGGCAATCTGGAAAAAGCAGAAAGCCTTGCTAATAAACTGATTGAAAAAGATTTGCTTGAGTATCATTTTAGAAATGAATTATATTTAATCAATAAACAATTAAATAAAAATTCTCAGGCTGATGAAACTCTTCAGGAACTTGAAAATATTATGGAAGGCAGAGTTCAGTCGTACCTTGAGTTTTCAACTTTTTATTCTAATTGCGGATTTTACGATGAAGCTATTGATATTTTGACTCGTCTTGAGAACCAGGGAAACCAATTTCCCATGTTGTATTATTATTTAGGTTATTTCTGGATGAAAAAGAATGACAATGACATGGCACAGAAATACTTTGCAGAAGCAAAGGAAAAACCACATTTATATTGTTTCCCCTTCAGAGATGAATCTGTTGAAGTCCTAAATGCAGCAATCAAATTTGATCAAAACGATGGAATGGCTTATTATTACCTCGGGAATCTGTATTATGAATCAAATCCTGGTAAAGCTGTTGAACTCTGGGAGAAATCGCAATCGATTAACAATGATTTTTATATTGTAAAACGTAATCTGGCGCTTGCTGCGCAGGAACAACAAGATGATTTGGAGAAAGCCGTTGATTTATATACCAGTGCATTTGCCAACAATTCAGCGGATGAGCGTTTAATGTTCGAATATGATATGGTTCTTGAAGAATTCGGAGTACCTCCGGTCGAAAGATATCAAAGAGTTTATGCTAAAAATCGTTCAGTATCCGAAAAACGAACAGATACCTACCTAAGGGAAATTGAATTGTTAGTGTTTTTAGGGAAATATGATGAGGTTGCATATATTTTGAATAATTCGGAATTTGTTGAATCAGAAGGCAGCAGGACACTTAGAGATATATACCATGATACCTATATATTAAGGTCATTGAATAAATACATAGAGGAAAATTATGATGAAGCTATCAAGGATATACAATTAGCATTGAATTATCCAATTGGAAGATGGGGAAGTGAACGAAGGGCCCAGATGTATTATCTTTTAGGAACCTATTTTGAAGGCGCTGGCGATCAGGAAGAAGCCAGTGTGAATTATCAAAAATCCATTGATGAACTTACTGAAGGCTCAGAATACAGTTACTACAAAGGCCTTGCCTATCTAAAAATGGGACAAAATGAGATGGCCCGCCAACAATTTAATGCACTTCTTGATATGGTAAACAGAAGAGGAGGCAGAAATGATGCATTCCGTTCGTTTGAAGGAGGCTCCGGATCAAGAGCCAGGCAGGCACAGAACCTTTATATGAAAGGATTAGCATATAAAGGTTTGGGCAGAACAAACGAAGCAAACAGCTTGTTTAAACAAGCCATTGTTCAAGACCCGTCTCATCTATGGGCAAATTACATGTTAAATAATTAAAATCAAAATCAAATGAAATCTAATATTAAATTCGCATTAATTCTGGCTTTTTCCATTATTCTACAACCAATTTTCGCGCAGACACAAAACAATCAAAAACAAAAACAAATACCGTCGCATGTTGAAATAAAAGCTGTTAATGGAAATTATAATTTTTATGTGAATGGAGAGTTTTTTCATCTTAAGGGAGCAGGAGGTAGCGGTAATCTGGCTACTCTGCATGAAGCTGGCGGAAATTCCATTAGAACCTGGGGGCCACGTAACGGACAGCAAATTCTGGATTCTGCTCAAAAATATAATATAATGGTAGCCATGGGAATCAGCATGGGGCAGGAACTTCACGGCTTTGACTATAATGATGATGTTGCAGTTGAAGCCCAATACAACAGGAACATAAAAGAGATTGAACATCTTAAAAACCATCCGAACTTGTTGTGCTGGGTAGTTGGTAATGAACTCAATTTAAGTCCAAACAGAGGAGTTCCTGTTAACCCAAAAGTTTATGATGCGGTAAAAGATATAGTGGAATACATTCACAAAAACGATCCCCATCATCCGGCAACAACTGCATTTGCTGGAGTTTCAGAAGCTCATATCAAAGTAGCATTGGAACGTTGCCCAGACATAGACTTCATTTCATTACAGGTTTATGGCAGTCTTGCACAAATGCCGGAAATGGTAAAAAAAGCTAAAATTACCAAACCATTTGCCATCACAGAATATGGTCCTATTGGTCATTGGGAAATGCCAAAAACTGAATGGGGCAGGGAAATTGAAGAGCCAAGTGCAATGAAAGCATCTGGCCTTTACGAAAGAATCCAGGCTGGAATTGTCAATGATCCAACAGGATTGTGCTTAGGTGGATATGCTTTTCTTTGGGGTCAGAAACAAGAACGGACTCCAACATGGTATGGGATGTTTCTAAAAACAGGAGAATCAACTGCAATTGTTGATGAACTGACAAGGTACTGGTCCGGCACATATCCAGAAAACCGGGCACCAATGGTTGATGGACTTACTATTGATGGAAAAAAAGCAGAGGATAATATCTATGTAAAACCGGGAGACAGATGTACGGCCAAAGTAAGCGCTTCAGACCCTAACAACGACCCTTTAACCTATAGGTGGGAAATATCGAAAGAGGTAGTCCAAAGAAGCCAGGGAGGCGCAAGGGAAAGAGAACCTGACAGTGTAAATTTTAATGTGGCGTCTGATGCAAATGGAATCCTCGTGTTTACTGCACCAAATGAAAAGGGAGAATACAGGTTGTTTTCCTATGTGTTCGATGGGAAAAATAAAGTAGGAACAGCCAACGTACCTTTTATGGTTGAATAAATTATAATAAATCATTTATAAAAGTTCTTAAATATGAAACATAAAAAAATATTTTATACAGGGCTGTTACTGCTGATTACTGGATTCATTTATGCCCAGGAAACATCTGTTTATCAAGAAAGGCCGAATGATTCGGAAGCGTTTTATTTTACTCCTGAAAACTACAATATTAAAGCAGATGGGAAAATGGATGTTTCAGATGCTCTTCAGGAAGCCATCAACCAGGTAAAAACAGAAAAGAATTTTGGGATTCTTTTTATACCTGAAGGAAAATACAAAGTTAGCCGCACAATTTATGTTCCTGGAGCCATTCGACTGATTGGATATGGGAAAAACCGTCCAGAAATCATTCTGGGAGAAAATACGCCTGGTTATCAGGAGGAAGTAAAAACAGATAAAGGCAGGTCAAACTATATGATTTGGTTTACCGGAGGCATTGTTTCGGAAGGAAGGGAACCAAGAGATGCCGGCGCAGGGACTTTTTACAGCGCGGTATCAAATATAAATTTTACTATTGAAGATGGTAACCCTCAAGCAATTGCGTTGAGAACACATTACGCACAGCACGGATTTGTCAGCCATGTCATCATTAATGCCGGAAAAGGAAAAGCTGGTTTGTTTGATGTGGGAAATGAAATGGAAAATGTGAAATTTTATGGCGGAGATTATGGAATCATCACCAACAGAACTTCGCCAGGTTGGCCAATGATGATGGTTGATACCTATTTTGAAGGACAACGCAAAGCGGCTATTCAAACCAATGAAGCCGGACTGGCTATCGTTAGTATGCATGTAAAAAATACACCGGTGGCCATTGAGATGGTTAAAGAAAGTGTTGATAGAATTTTTATGGAAAACTGCCTGTTGGAAGATGTAGGCCAGGCTGGTGTTATTTTCACCGACGAGGAAAATTCAATGAGCCAGCTGAATATGCTTAACGTGGATTGTAAAAATGTACCGGTTTTGGTTACATTTCCAAAAAGCGGAAAGAACATCACCGGAAACGGGAAAATGTATAAAGTAAAAGATTTTACCCACGGATTGATAATGGAAAATATCGCATCCGACTCGGAGTATAATACCATAGTTGAAATAGAACCACTGAACGAAGTACCGAAGCAACTGGAAAAAGATATTCCTTCGCTTCCAGCCATGGAAACCTGGATCAATATTAAAGATTTGGGTGCAAAAGGCGATGGCGAAACCGATGATACCCAAGTTTTCCAGAAAGCCATTTCTTCCTTCCAAAACATTTATGTTCCGCAGGGTTGGTACAGGCTTACCGAAACACTTAAGCTAAAAAAAGGCACCAAACTTATTGGTTTTCACCCTTTTGCAACTCAGTTGCTTATCGTTGAAAGTGAACCGGCTTTTAGTGGATTTGGCTCACCCCAGCCACTGGTTGAATCATCGGAAGGTGGCGATGATATTTTAAACGGCATCGGAATTAATACCGGGGCTTACAATTACCGGGCAGTAGGTTGCAAATGGATGGCCGGTGAAAATTCTTTAATGAATGATGTAAAATTTGTGGGCGGCCACGGTACCATGAGAAAACCCGATCCATCTGGCGAAGACAGAGGGGGATATCGCGGAGGCAGAGGTGAACGTGAAATAAGTGCACCCGGCTCCCCGGTTTATGCGCGTGGAATGGACCTTGCCTGGGACAATCAGTACTGGAGCCTGTGGGTAACCAACAACGGTGGCGGAACCATTAAAGATATCTGGACTGCGAACACCTATGCTGCCAGTGGATTATATGTCAGCAATACCTCCACTCCCGGCCGGATTATGGCCATGTCGCTGGAACATCATGTACGCAACGAAACCCGTTTTGCCAATGTTTCCAACTGGAAAATGTACGCGTTTCAGTTTGAAGAAGAAGGACTGGAAGGAAAAGATTGCCTGATGGGAGATATTTCAAGCTGTAAAAACCTGATGTTTGTCAATCAATGGATGTACAGGACCATACGGGTTTCAACTCCTCAGCCTGTTGGAGTAAGGGTTTACAACAGCGAAAACATTGAATTCCGAAACATGCACAATTATACCCAAAAACTGCAGGTAGTAGAATTTCCTGTTTATGAAATGAATAAAAAGTTACCGGCTTATCCATGGGATTATGCCCGGTTGACCATCACCGGAAATGAACCGTCAAAAAATCAACCAAAAAACCAATTGTGGGAACCTGAAAAACTGGCATCCGGATTTATATTTGGAACCGGACTAACCAGCGACAGCCAGGGAAATGTCTATTTCTGTGAATACGACAGAAAAAGAATCTACAAATATTCAGCGGGAAAGGGGAATTTATCACTGCTAACCGACCACCCGTGGAAACCGTTTACTCTGGCTACTGATACAAAAGATAACCTGTTGGTGATTTACAGGTATGATCCTCAACCCGGCTACCTCGTGGATGGTGAACAGGAAACTGTTCCACAACTGGCCGATGACAATCCGATGTACAGCGGCTGGGGAAACAGTGGCTGGGCCGCCTGGGGTTATTCAATTGATCCTGAAAACCCTGACGAAACCATAAAATCATTAAAACGTGTGCCAGCGGGAGAAATCGAAAATGTAAAAAAAGCTGTATATCCATCCAGCAGGTGGCGTTTTGATTTTGATGAGGCCATAATTTATGTGCCTGAAAATTATTTTGTTGCACCCGATGGAGTGACTGTAATTCCGGAAACTTATGATTTGGGAAGATCGGCCGCGTTATCGGAGGCTGTTCCAGGCCAACCTTTTTATGTAACAAAGGAAATCAACAAAACTACCGTTAAACTTGATGTAGCTGCAGATGGAAAAATTTCTGACATGAAACAGGTAGTTCCACGTGGTGAATACAGTTCCGTGGTTGATTCCAACGGAAACCTTTATGTAGCCGACGGTCAGATATTTGTTTATGACAAAAACTACAACGAAATCAGAAGAATATCCCTGGAAGAACGGCCAATTTCAATTGCTTTTGGAGGACAGAACAAAAATACCCTGTTTGTTACCACACACAATTCATTGTATGGCATCAGGGTTAAATAAGGTGAAAATAAATATTAGAGAAAACTGTAAAAATCAAAATTGAATGAAACTTCACTATAAAAAAACGCTGTTTGCAACCGCATTTATAATCCTGTTAAACTGTTTGCATGCTTTTGGTGCCGGTGATGGGTCGGTTTATACACAGCGGCCTGAAGATCCGGAAGCTTTCTATTTTACGCCGAAAAACTACAATTTCAAATCCGATGGAAAAACTGATGTTTCAGAAGCTCTTCAAAAAGCCATCAACCAAGTAAAATCAGAAAAAAACTTCGGAATTCTTTTTATTCCTGAAGGAAAGTACAGAATTAGCAGGACCATTTATGTGCCCAGTGCTGTGCGTCTGATCGGTTATGGCAAAAACCGTCCGGAAATTATTCTGAGTAAAAATTCTCCCGGTTTTCAGGAGGAAGTTTCCATTGATAAAGGACGTGCAAATTACATGATATGGTTCACTGGCAATATGGTTGGAGATGGCGACACACCCCGCGACGCAGGTGCCGGAACTTTTTACAGCGGTATTATGAACATCAATTTGCGGATAGAAAATGGAAATCCGCACGCGGTGGCGCTACGAACAAATTTTGCGCAACACAGTATGGTGAATCATGCTAATATTTACACCGGTAACGGAAAGGCAGGTTTATATGACGTGGGAAATGAAATGGAAAATGTCAAATTTTATGGCGGCGATTACGGTATTTATACCACCACCACTTCTCCTGGCTGGCCAATGATGATGATTGACACCTATTTTGAAGGCCAGCGAAAAGCAGCTATCCTCACCAAAAATGCAGGTTTGACTCTTTTAAATCTCCATGCAAAAAATGTCCCTGTTGTAATTGAAATCGAAAAAGACAAGTTCGACCGGTTATATATGGAAGATTGCTTTTTCGAAAATGTAAAAGAAGCTGGCATCATTGTGAGCCTGAAGGAAACTGCCATGAACCAGGTAAATCTGATAAATATTGATTGTAAAGATGTTCCGGTGCTGGTGAATTTCCGGCAAACAGGCGAAAAAACAGAAATTAAAGATAAATTCTATAAAGTTAAAGATTATACTTTCGGCCTGATCATGGAAAATCTGGCGGCCGAATCCAGGTTTGAAACCATCAGCCAGATAGAACCGTTGAATAAGTTTTCCTTTGGCAAACAAAACACTGTCCCTTCCCTCCCCGCCATGAATACCTGGGTTAACATCCGGGACCTGGGAGCTAAAGGTGATGGTGAAACAGATGATACTGAAGTTTTTCAGAAAGCCATCAATCAATATAATACCATTTATGTACCCCAGGGCTGGTACCGCTTTACTGAAACGGTAAAAATGGCTCCCGGAACAAAGTTGATTGGGCTTCATCCCTTTGGAACCCAGTTTATTCTTCACGAAAGCGAACCTGCATTCAGCGGTTTTGGAAGCCCCAAACCGCTTCTGGAATCATCGGAAGGCGGTGACGATATTTTAAATGGAATCGGCCTGAGTACCGGCGCTTATAATTACCGGGCCGTTGCCTGCAAATGGATGGCCGGGGAAAGTTCACTGTTTAATGATATTAAATTTGTTGGCGGACATGGCACCATGAGAAAACCATCTCCCGATTCATCCGACCGGCAGTCACGAAGATCAGCCGGACCAGAAATCAGTTCTCCGGAAAATCCGGTTACTGAACGAGGAATGGATCAGGCGTGGAATACACAGTACTGGAGCCTGTGGATAACCAAAAACGGCGGCGGCACATTTAAGAACATCTGGACCGCCAGCTCTTATGCTACCAACGGATTATATGTCAGCAATACCTCAACTCCCAGCCGGATTATGGCCATTTCACTGGAACACCATTTAAAAAATGAGGCCAGATTTGAAAATGTTTCCAACTGGAAAATTTATGCCTTTCAGCTCGAGGAAGAGGGCCGCGAAGGAAAAGATTGCCAGATGGTTGAACTTTCCAATTGCAACAACATCCTGTTTGCCAATCTTTATATATTTAGGGTAATCCGGGTAAATACACCAAAAACAAATGGCGTAAGGCTCTGGAATTGTGAAAACATGGAATTCAGAAACATCCATAACTTTGCACAGGTAAAATATATGGTTACCAACCCAATATATGATGTAAATAAAGGTATCAGCGTTCTTCCCTGGGAAATTGCCAAAGTGAAAATTACCGGAAATGAGCCGGGGAAAAATCATATAAGTAATGAAACCGGAAAGGTTAGCAAACTGGCGTCAGGTTTTGAATTCGCAGAAGGAATAACCAGCGACAGTAAAGGAAACATTTATTTTACTGAACATCGGTTGGGAAGAATTTACAAATGGTCGGCAGAAACCAACAGTTTGTCAATTGTTGCCGATTATCACTGGAAACCTTACGCACTCGCTACAGATACCAGGGATAATTTGCTGGTTACATTCCGTTACGATCCTCAACCGGGATATTTAGTTAACGGCGAGCAGGAAAGGGTTTCACGATTGCCAGACGACAATAACGGGTTCAGTAGCTGGGGAAACAGCGGATGGGCCGCCCTGGCCTATTCCATTGACCCGGAAAATCCAGATGAAACATTTAAACCCATGCCCAGAAAAAGAACGAACAAAATTCAAAATGCTCAAAAATATTTATATCCATCGAGCCGGTGGAGGTATCAAATTGGCTGGGACTATGATTTTGATACCGCGGTTGTTGGTTTGCCGGAAACCAGTTTTGTAGCTCCTGACGGAGTCACCATCATTCCGGAAACTTATGATCTCCTGCGTTCGGCTGCTTTATCAGAAGCTATTCCCGGACAACCATTTTTTGTAGCTGATGAAGCATTAAAAAGAGTGGTTAAACTTGATGTGGCAAATAATGGAAAACTCTCCGGATTGCAACAGTTCTCGCCGAGAGGCGAATTTAGCACTGCAATTGATAAATATGGAAATGTTTATGTAGCAGATGGTAATATTTTCGTTTACGATAAATCTGGAAAAGAAATTAGCAGAATAGAAATAGAAGAACGTCCTATTACAATTGCTATTGGAGGTGCCGACAACAATAACTTATTTATTACAACACAGACATCTTTATACAAAATGCATATAGCTAATAATTTCTAACGAAGCTTATTACAAATGAAATATTCGTTACCATTTATTAAATAGAATTTGAATATTTTGAAGAATAATTTTTAATGAATTAAAAAAATGAGAAGACACTTTTTAAAAACCATTCTAATTTTATTGTTGGCCATACCATTTTTGAAAGGAATCGGGAAAAATATAGAACCTGTTATGATTTCAAATGGTATTGTGACTGTTGTAATTGATCTTGAAGTTGGCGGAAGGATAATTGAATACTCAAGGAACGAGAATAATGTGCTTTTTGTTAAAACAAAAAACACCAACTTTAAAGGCCCCGATGCCGGAAGGTGTGATTTTGGCCCTGAAAAGCTTGTTCCTCCTCGTCCTGAAACCTGGCTCGGCAGCTGGAGTTTAGAAAAAAAAACCAATTCCTACATCAAAATCAAGAGCCAGATTGCTAAATCCGCTGGTGTCCAACTGATTAGAGAATTCAGGATAAATAAAAGTTCTTCACATTTGGAATTTATCCAAACCATAGTCAATGTGACTGACAGCATAAAAAGATACAGTCACTGGAGCAGGACATTTTGTGAAACAAATGGGATTTGCCTTGCCCCCCTTAACCCAAACAGTAGATTTCCAAAAGGATATATGGTTTATGCCAGTGGAAACAAACTCGACTTCTCACCAAAAGGAGGTGAAAACGAGCGGACAAGGGATGGAATTCTTGAAATCACAGGCCCACCTGATAACCCAAAATTTGTGACCGATGATACCGCAGGATGGCTTGGTTATATCACCAGAGATGACCAGTTATTTATAAAAAAATTTGAAGTTTTTCCTGAAAAGATTTACGGGGAAATGACCGGAGCAACAGTTTCTATCTGGTACAACGACGAAGGAATCTGCGAAATAGAACCTATCGGTCCATGGGAGTGGATTAATCCGGGTAAAAGTATTTCATTTACAGAAAATTGGTATCTATTAAATTTTAAATTTCCAAAAGACAAAAAAGCTGATCTGAGAAAAATTTTAACAATTATTGAAGATTTATAAAAATAATTTCAAATTCTTAATTCTCTTTTGTATTCAAAAAAATTATCGAAATACTTCTTTTGTTTTCACAAAGTGCTAAAAACCGAAAAAAATTAATATGAAAACAAACCGTCGAAAATTTATTTCAAAAGTTGCTTCCGGAAGCTTTGGTGCAGCTGCATTATCGTTATCATCTTGTGACCAAAAGATAACTTCAAATTCTCAAATAGATATAAAATCCAAGTATGAAAAACTTGATAAAATCCTTGAGCAGCCGATATTAAAAAAGAATTTATTCTCAACTCAGGTGATAATAGAAAGTGTAGAACTGCTAAGATATGAAAGAAGTTTTATATGTCGTGTGAGATCAATTGATGGTGCAGAAGGAATTTCAGTTGGCCATGGAGAATTAAATACACTTTGGCCTATTTTTGTAAATAAAGTACAACCTTTTTTCATTGGTCAGGATGCTCGGGAGTTAGACTTAATTATGGATAGAATCTTTGTTTACAATTTAAACTTCAGGTATAATGGCAGAGCTATAGGAATACCTTTAGCAACAATTGAATTTGCCATTTTGGATATGCTTGGTAAGATATCAGGTAAATCATTGGGGCAGTTGATTGGAGAAATTCATAATCCTGAAGTTGGTGTTTACATGGCTACTGAATTTCGGCATTTGCCTCTTGAAGAGCATTTTGAACGAATTAAGGAAACAGTAGCTAAATATGATACAAATGCGCTTAAAATAAAAGTTGGTTATCAGCATTTTGGAACTACAGATATTTATTATGCAGGTCTCCCTGGAAAAACTGAAGAACTAATTCCACTTGTCCGCGAACATTATGGAGATCAAATAACCTTATATGCTGATTCAAATGGTTATTATAATGTTGAAGGAGCTATTGAAGTTGGAAAGATACTGGAAGAATACAAATATAGTTATTTTGAAGAACCTGTTCTATACTGGCATTTCGAGGAAATAAAAGCAGTTGCTGATGCACTTACAATACCAATTGCAAATGGAGAACAGGACCAAAGTTATTATAATTTTAGATGGCTTATTGCAAATGATGGAATTGAAGTTGTACAACCTGATAATTTCTATTTTGGAGGATACATTCGCTCTATGAAGGTTGCACTAATGGCAAATGCATTTGGAAAAACTTGTGTTCCTCACATGTCTGGGGGAGATTTGGGGTATCTTTATGATATTCATTTTGTTTCTGCAATTCCCAATGCTGGCCCACATCACGAAACACATGGCTTGCAAACACATGTTCCATTTGAATGTCCAACATCTCCATTAGAAATCAAAGATGGAAAAATTAAAGTGCCTACTGGTCCTGGATTGGGTATTAATATTGACCCTGAATTTATTAAATTACATAAACTTGTTGAATATTAAGCATTTTCCCTCTATCAACCTCTTATTGTTGGATTCCCCTCAGGGGTCTAGCTTCGCCCTCCCAAAAACACCAGATTCCTGTTCGGCAACTGATGAATATAGCAAAGAGGAAACCTGCCCGTCTTAATTATTCAGGCGGGTGCATTTGGCCATAGAATTATGGCAGGAAAGCGGGTTATCCCAGGGGAAGTTTTGTTCCCGCGAAATGAGCTTGCGAATTCTCCCAAAGGGATTCCTTCGGAGTATCGAATACCATTAAAATAATTGTTAGAATGAGATAAAAACCTGTCGGTAAAAACATTTAGCTACTGGCTCAGAAAGTACAAGAATGGGAAAAGAGTTTTCAATTCATTAGCCCCGCAATTACCAAAATAATGCTACGGCATGTATGTTTTTGTTTTTTGTGCAATATATTTGTTGTTCGTTTCTTCTTTCTATGAAAAAAATTTTAAAATGCACAAAATTTTATTTGCAATCATTGGACTATTTTTCCTGTTTTCCTGTACCTCTGAACCGGAAATAAAAGATGAATTCAATGCCGTACAGTATGCCAATCCGCAGATTGGCTCGGTGCACGGACGGTGGTTTTTTTATACGCCTGCAGCACTTCCTTTCGGCATGGCCAAACTGGCGCCCCATACCAATGCATACGAAAGTGCGGGAAGCTGGCTGCCCGGTGGCTACGACGACAGGCACACGTCCATCGAAGGGTTCGGTCATTTTCATGAATTCCAGATTGGAGGCGTGGTGGTAATGCCAACAGTTGGCAAACTCAAAACCATTCCCGGTACGCTTGAAAACCCAGACGAAGGTTACCGTTCGCGGTTCGATAAAAAGGACGAACGCGCCGGCCCCGGTTATTATTCGGTTTTTCTGAAAGATTATAATATAAAAGCCGAACTCACGGCTACGGAGCGGGTGGGATTTCACCGCTATACTTTCCCGGAATCGAAAGAATCGCGGTTGATTTTCGACATCGGCCACAAACAGGGAGAAAGCTCCGATGTAATTGAAGCATTTGCCCATTTGGTAAATGAAAATGAAATTGAAGGTTTTGTGGAAACCTATCCCGAATACGCCAAATTCTGCGACCCGGGGAACAACGTAAAAATGTATTTTGTAGCCCGGTTTAGCAAAAAACCCGGCGAGGTTGGAACTTTTGTGGATTCGGATGTTCAGGAAAATAATTCCTCAACCAAAGGAGTGCGAAACGGTATTTTTATCGTTTTCGAAACCGAAGAAAATGAGGTGGTGGAAATGCAGGTAGGCCTCTCCTACACCAGCATCGAAAATGCCCGGCTGAACCTCGTCACCGAAGCTACCGGCAAATCGTTCGACGAAGTTCGCAACGCTGCAACCCGGCGATGGAACGAAATGCTGGGGCGAATTCGGGTAGAAGACAGTAATGAAGAAAACAAAACGAAATTTTATACCGGTCTGTACCACGCACTTTTGGGTCGTGGCATTGCCAGCGATGTGAACGGGCAGTATAAGTTGAATGGAGAAGGCATTGGGCAAATTACGTTGGATGAAAACGGGAAACCACGGCACAACCACATCAACACCGACGGCATGTGGGGTGGTTTCTGGAATCTCAGCCAGTTGTGGGCGATGGCCTATCCTGAGATTTTCAGCCAGTATTTGCAGTCGAACATCGATTTTTACAAGGAAACTGGCTGGCTGCACGACGGCGCAGCGGCCGGAGTTTACACCAACGGCGTGCAAACCAACTTTCAGGGGTTGCTCATTGCTTCGGCCTACAACTGCGGTTTTCGGGATTTCGATTGGGAAACCGGCTACGATGCCGCTGTGAAAAACGAACTGGAATACCGGGGCAGAAACCTCGGCAACGGCAAATACGACCTGCACTACTTTGTAAAGAACGGATTTGTGCCCTACCAGGATACCATTATTTCCAACGGCTGGGTGTTCAATTTCGGAGCATCCCACACGCTCGAATATGCGTTTAGCTCTTACGCCGTTGCGCAGATGGCTAAAAGCAAAGGCAACGAAAAAGATTACCGCAGGTTAATGGACCAGGCCGGTTACTGGAAAAACCTTTTCGATAGCGAAACCAGATTTATCCGGCCCAAACTTCCTGATGGCGAATTCATAAAAGATTTCGACCCCATGAAAGCATGGGACGGATTTCAGGAAGGAAATGCCTACCAGTTTACATGGTTTGTGCCACACGACATTGCCGGACTGATGAAAAATATCGGGAAAGACCTGTTTAACGAACGACTGGAAAAAACGTTTGAGGAAAGCCGAAAATCGTTGTTTGGCGGAGGAGAGGAAATCGACAGTTTTTCCGGCGTTGAAATGTTGTACAATCAGGGGAACCAGCCCTGTTTGCATCAGTCGTGGTTGTTTAACTACTCCGGCAAACCGTGGCTCACCCAAAAATGGACACGCACCATTTGCAACGAGTTTTACGGCACTGAACCTCTGCATGGCTATGGTTTTGGCCAGGATGAAGACCAGGGACAACTGGGCGCCTGGTATGTGATGGCTGCGCTTGGTTTGTTCGATGTGCAGGGACATGCCAATGCTGAACCTACCTTTCAGTTTGGCAGTCCGCTGTTTAAAAAAGTAACCATTCAACTTTCTGAGGAGCCGGATCACCAGCTTATTATCGAAACAAAAAACAATGGCCCGGAAAATTTTTATGTACAAAGCCTGAAATTCAATGGAAAAACCATCGAAAATTCCTGGCTGGAACGGGAAAAACTGATGCAGGGCGGCACACTGGTTTTTGAAATGGACTCAATACCGAATGAAAACCGTGGAGTAAAAACTCCCCCGCCATCCATGAGTGATGAATTGAGATAATTTTGATTGACATGAAGAAGCTGTTTTTTTCTGCCATCGCAACCGTAATTCTGGCTTGCACGCCGCAACCTTCACAAAATGAAGACCTCATGAACCAGATTCAAACCAACGAATATTTTGCGTTTGTAAAGGAAAAAGCGCTGGAAGTGGTGAAAACCGGATTTAATGCCGGCGACGGGTACGGCGAAGTGTGTATTCGCGATTACAATACGTTTATCGAACTTTCGGCAGAGGTTTTCCCGGAAGAAACACTGAAAGAAAACCTGATGGTATTTTTCAGGATGCAGGGTGACGACGGCAACATCATCGACGGGTTTATTCCCGCTGAAAAAGCCGGCAGAGGATACAATTACATTTATAATGAACGACAGCGCAGTTATGTTTTATCCTGAAGAAATTAAAACCGATGCGCCCATATTTAGCATCGATGAAAAATAAAACATGACAAATCAAAAAATCCATTACGAAATCAAATGAAAGCAACAATTTTAACGGCATGTATTCTTCTGTGCCAAACTTTGGCTGCGCAGAATAAAACAGATGTAAGTTTGTTTTTAAGAAGTGACAGCACCACGTATCTGAATGAGGTTTCATCGGAATCGGGCGATTTATTTAATGCTCTGGGGCACCACGGACCGGCCCTTGAAAACGAATGGCTGGGGCTTCGGCTGTATTTTGACCGGAAAGCTGCCATCGACGTCTATTCAAAAATCAAACCCGGCAAATATATAAGTTGCTGGATTTCCTCGGCCAATGCCAGGGAACAGGAAATAAATACACTGGAGAAATTCATAGATTTTCCTGAAAACAAAACACAAGTCAGGTAATTGGTTAAATAATAATTTGAGGAGCTATGAATTTTAGCTAATTTTATTCCACGCAAAATTCGCAAAATAAAAGAAACGCTAATCCCGAAAGCTTTCGGGACGCAAAGAAAAATCAAATGACCGAGAATGATATATCATACAAAGTAATAGGTGCAGCAATAGAAATACATAAAAGTATTGGGCCAGGGTTACTGGAATCTGTATATGAAAATGCTCTTGCTTATGATTTAAAGGAGTTAGGATTTAATGTTCGGCAACAAGTTTCCATGCCATTTATTTATAAAGAAGTAAAACAAGAAGTTGGTTACCGGATTGATCTTCTGGTTAACAGTAAAGTGATAATAGAAGTTAAAGCTGTGGAAACTGTTGCGCCTGTTCATTTTGCCCAGTTGCTCACCTATCTGAAGTTATCAGGAATAAAACTGGGACTGCTAATAAACTTTAACTCCAAAACTTTAAAGAATAACATTCACCGGGTGGTCAATAATCTTTAACCTTTGCGCTTTTTGCGCAAATAATTTTGCGAATCTTTGCGTGGAAGGCTTTATCAGCAACTCAAAATAAAGTCAGGTAATTGGAATTTGAATTAAAACAACATGAAACGACTGGCGTTTAAGATGCACCTCACACCGGGGCAAAAGGAAGAGTACAAAAAACGGCACCACAACATCTGGCCGGAGCTGAAAAAGCTTTTAAAAGAATCCGGAGTCAGCGCGTATTCCATTTTTCTGGATGAAGAAACCAACACCCTTTTCGCATTTCAGAAAGTAACCGGTGATGGCGGTTCGCAGGATTTGGGACAAACTGAAATCGTTCAGAAGTGGTGGAAGTACATGGCAGATATTATGGTAACGAATCCGGATAACTCTCCCGTTTCAGTGCCGCTGGAAGAGGTTTTTTACATGGAATAACGTTTGCAAATCAGCTTCCAAAGTCGTCGAAGTCCACGTTTTCGTCAGGAACGCCCAGATTGTAAAGCATTTTCTGAACGGCGTCGTTCATCATTGGCGGGCCGCACAGGTAGTAATCGATTTCCTCAGGCTCCTCATGTTTACTCAGGTAGTTGTCGTAAATTACCTGGTGAATGAAACCGGTAGGACCTTCCCATTTGTCCTCTGGCAGGGGCTCCGAAAGGGCAAGGTGAAACTCGAAGTTGTCGAAATTCTTTTCAATGTCGCGAAACTGGTCGTAGTAGAATACCTCTTTCCACGAGCGGGCGCCGTACCAGAAAGTTACTTTTTTCTTTTGTTCCTTTACCGTATGGAACAGATGAAACAGGTGCGAGCGCATGGGGGCCATACCTGCACCGCCGCCGATAAACATCATTTCGTTGTCGTTGTCTTTCAGGAAAAATTCTCCGTAAGGCCCCGAAATGGTGACTTTATCGCCGGGTTTGCGTGAGAAAATGTACGACGAACAAATACCGGGGTTTACTTTTTTAAATGCGTTGTTTGCACGGTCCCATGGCGGTGTGGCAATACGAATATTCAGCATAATGATGTTTCCTTCGGCCGGGTGGTTGGCCATGGAGTAGGCGCGGAAAGTAGGTTCCGGGTTCTTCATTTTCAAATCGAACATGCCGAATTTTTCCCATTCGTCGCGAAATTTTTCTTCTACGTGTATGTCTT